>Ga0302185_10001751_pt1 | contig 14847 bp, 13 predicted proteins | sample II_Bog_E1_1_FD_200231 | JGI IMG/M metagenome (GOLD analysis project Ga0302185, IMG submission 200231) | Peat permafrost microbial communities from Stordalen Mire near Abisko, Sweden - II_Bog_E1_2 | ecosystem: Environmental > Terrestrial > Soil > Wetlands > Peat | place: Sweden: Abisko... | reverse complement strand
GAAGTAGATGCTGAATTTATTGAACTTTCTGCTGTTACAAGTGGTAAAAAAGATGTAGAAAAAGTTATCGAACATGCTCGTCAGAATTGGAATCTTCAACTTAGAACAATCTTATTCGTAGACGAAATTCATCGCTTTAATAAAGCACAACAAGATGCCTTCTTGCCACATGTCGAATCTGGCCTTATAACCCTTATTGGAGCAACCACAGAAAACCCTAGTTTCGAAGTAATAAATCCGCTTCTCTCAAGAAGTCGCGTTCTTGTTTTAGAACCACTCAAAAAGGAAGAAATTGTAAAAATTCTTACTCATGCTCTTACGATTCAAAAAGCAGAAAAGAGAGTAACAAAAGAAGCGCTCGATTATTTAGCTGAGCTTTCAAGTGGTGATGCACGAATAGCACTTGGTAATCTTGAACTCGCATTAAGTATGAGTAAGAAGGTCACGCCAGAAGAGGTAAAAGTTGCGGCTCAAAAACGCATCCCGGGCTATGATAAAAAAGGAGAAATGCATTACAACATTATTAGTGCATTTATTAAAAGTATGCGTGGAAGTAATATTGATGGAACACTCTATTATCTCGCACGTATGATTGATGCCGGTGAAGATCCAAAATTCATCGCTCGTCGCATGGTTATTTTTGCTAGCGAAGATATCGGGCTTGCCGGTAACGGAGCGCTCGGGCTAGCTCTTAATGCTTTTCAGGCAGTTGAGCGAATTGGAATGCCAGAATCATCATATATTCTATTTCATGTTGCGACAGCTCTTGCTAAAAGTGAAAAGTCACGACAAACAACTGAGGCAATGAATCGAGCTCAATCCCTCGCAAAGCAATATCCTGATTCACCTGTCCCATTATCTCTTCGAAATGCTCCAACAAAACTTATGAAAGATCTTGGATATGGAAAAGACTATAAATGGGAAGCTGATTTTAAAGTCCCAAAAGGATTTTTACCTGACGACTTAAAAGATCAGAAGATTTTCTAGCTCGCCTGACGGATCACCTCTTTGTAGCGTTCGATGTACGTCATAGCCATAATATCAGCGGAGAATTTCTCTTCAACAGTTCTCCTACATTCGTAAGGATCAATTTCACCAACACGCTGCATATATTCAGCAAACTCGGCTTCTGTGTTGGCGAGAAAACCGTTTACTCCATGTTCAATAATTTCTGACATTGCTCCTCTATTCATAGCAACAACAGGGGTACCGCTTGCAAGCGCTTCAATGACTGCCATACCAAAAGGTTCTTCCCAATCTATAGGGAATAACAGGGCTTTAGATTCAGATATAAGTTTCTGCTTTGCTTTTCCGTTCACATTTCCTATAAATTTAATCTTTGTGTTTTTAATGGTATAAGGAAGAATCTGATCACTATAATATTTGAAATCTGAAGTATTGCGATACGGACTAAGTGGGTTTGCGATTTCAAGTGAAAGTTCTTTGACCGAGCCTATCCCAGCAACTGTTCCTGCCATCTTCAGGTTTTGTCCTTGTTCGTCACATAATTTTACAGCTATATGTTGCCCCTTATCACGAGAAAATCGCGCCAAAGTGAAAAAGTAATTCTTCTTTTTTGGTTGAAAGGTAAAGTTATTAACATCGACAGCGTTATATACAGTCGGAAGTATATGTTGCTTTAAAGCCCTTGGCGCATCTTTCACTAATGCATCGGATATACCAATGAGATAGAAACGATTATCAATCGCTGCTATTTGCTGCCAAAAGGGACGATTATCGGGCAAATCTTGTTCAAGCATATCCTGGTTTGTAAATGGCGGCCCATGAAGCGTATGTACGACTGGAGGCATGGATGGATCGTACGTAGCCCAACTCAGTAGTTGTGGACCTAAGAAGCCGTTGTGATCATGAATAATATCAAATTTTCCGTCTTGCTTGATAATATTTAATGCAAATTGTAAATGCGCAGATATTATCGGAAGCGCCTCGTACATAGGTTTATGTATATGATGATACTGTTCGGTTTTATACAGAGAATGAACTTTTACACCTCTAATTTTCGTTGTTCCAACGCTAAAAAGTTCAAAGTCTATATCATGATTCTTTAAACCGACAACGAGACCGTCGAGTACTGCCTCGATGCCTCCATATCCCTTAGGTGGTATAGATATCCAGGGTGGCGCAATGATTGCAACTCGCATCCTCGACATAAGTCTTAATCCTCAAAGGATTGAGCGCTACGATAACTACACAGACGCTTCATAATTACTATTCATTATACCACACCCTCTTAAGGGGCGTTTTTCTTAGGTGTTATACTGAGCATATGAACCAAGAACATGAGTCTATATCACCACCTACAGATCTTGCCCCTTACATGTTGCCAGGTGAAGTAATAACTTCAATTACAGAACCCAAAGTAACAGATGCGATAAGAACACCATCAGGACTACGCGAGCTATATCGACTTGCTATGGCGAAAATCCATGATGAAGTAGGCGAATTTGGACCAATCATGGCCTCATTATCACTACAAGATAACGACAGTGATTCCCCCGATCTTCATCGCTACGAAGCTTTATTTGGTCGTGATTCACTACGGGTTGCAATAGACTTATTACCTCTTTTCCCGCACTTAACACGAGCAACTATTCTTTCTCTTGCTGAACTACAAGGTTTAGAGTTTAATGCCGACAGAGAAGAAGAACCTGGCCGCATTATTCATGAATCACGTAAGTACGATGATCCAATTGGCATCGAACTCACAAAAGAACTTGGTTGGAAATGGCCATACTACGGCTCTGTCGATGCGACTCCAGAGTTTATTCGCACCCTTGCTGCATACTGCAGTGCCGAACAAGAAGGAAATGACTTTCTTTTCCAAGAATATACAGATAAAAATGGTACTACACGTACCGTAGCCGATGCTCTTGAACTTGCCGTTACATGGCTTACAACACGTATGGATAGCAATCCCGAAGGGCTTATAGAGTCTCGTAGAGCAATACCAAAAGGAATCGAAAACCAGGTATGGAAAGATTCTTGGGATTCTTATTTCCATAGTAATGGAATAATGGCAGATAACGAGCGAGGCGTAGCATCTATAGAGGTCCAACGTGTCAATTACGATGCTCTTTTAGATGCGGCTGATTTATACGAAATAGCTCTTGGAAAGTTAGAAAATGCTGAGTCACTACGCTTGAGAGCTCAAAAATTAAAGAGCACTATATTTACAGAGTTTTGGACAAACGATAATAAAGGCTACTTCGTACTTGGAACTGATCGAGATGTTGACGGAAACCTTCGTCAACTCAAAGTCCGTACTTCTAACATGGGCCACATGTTAAACTCGAGATTACTCGAAGGAAATGAGCCTGAAACCGTACGTTATAGAGAAGCTATAATTTCACACCTTTTTTCACCCGAAATGCTTAGTTCAAGTGGCATCAGAACACTCGCAAGCGATGAGATTCGATTTAGGCCAGGGGCGTATCATAATGGTAGCGTATGGCTGTGGGATACGTATTTTATCGTTCGCGGACTCCGATCACATGGCTATAACCATTTAGCCGAAAACTTATCAGAGCGTCTATTTCGTATTATTGATGTTACAAAGAAATTTCCAGAGTTTGTAAGAGGCGATTTTGAATCTAGCCCTACGTTAAATACCCGTGTCATTGATATTTGGGATGATATAAATCAAAGAACTAATAGAATCGAGCAACCCCCTCAAGAAGTTCAGGCATGGTCTGTCGCAGCTATTCTAGCAATGAAGCATTACAATGCCGAAAACCATCACGTTGAATTAATTCCTCCACGTGATGAATTTGAGAAAGAAATTTTAGATCGACTTATTTAATATCTTCATGGAGGAACGTGGCTAAGACACCGTTTGTCCATCCAAACCCATCTTGAAGTGGATACTCACCACCTCCGCCAAGACCTTTCTTTGAATCAACATTGTATTTCTCTACAAGTTTATGTTGATCTTCGTACACCTTTATATTAAGCGCTACCCAACGTTTCTTTATTTCATTGGCAAGTCCATGGTAGCCATAATTACGAAGTCCTTCAATGGCCACATACTGAAGTGGTGCCCACCCATTTGATCCATCCCATTGTTGCCCTGTTTCAACAAGAGTTGTTGCAAGTCCTCCTGCTTTGAGAAATTGTTCCTCGAGTATTTTTGCGACGGACGCTGCCTGGACTGATGTTGCAACTTTTGCATATAAAGGGAATACCCCAGCAAGACTCAACTTTCCAGTGTTCTTATCGTGGTGAAAATTATAATCAACATAAAAACCAAGTTTCTCATCCCAACAATAACTATTAATCGAGGCCGCTCGTCTATCTGCTAGTTTTTTGAATCGACGGAAAAGAAGTGGTTGTTTTAGTAGTTGATACGTCTCGGCAATAGTTATCTCAAGTTGGTATAATAATGAATTTAAATCTACGGGAATAATATCTGCAGTGTGAATCGTCTTAATGTCATTTCCATCCATAAACCAACGTGAGCTAAAATCCCATCCGGATTCAGCACCAGCACGCAGGTGAAGATACAGTCGATCTGCCTCGCGACCTGCACTTCTTTCTGCTGTTTCTGTATCCTCAAAAAGGGACTCAGGACGTGGAGTTAGTTTATTGTCGTAATAACGATTCATAAGCGATCCGTCTTTCATTTGAACAAGTCGTGCGTAAGCTCGGTTCTCTTCCTTCGCTAGCTTCGTACTGCCCTTCATCCAAAAACGGTATTCAATGAGAAGATATGGTAGATATTCTACAAGTACACTCTTCCCTCTTTCTCTTGCTAAAAGACGAAGCATGTTTGAAAAAAATGGTGGCTGCGAACGACTAAGAAAATAAGTTCTATTTGCTGTTGGGATGAAGCCGACTTTACGCATCATATAGGCAAAGTTTTTAATCATCCCTTCGATCATTTTCCAGTTTTGATCAACCGCGAGGCCAAGCATAATAAAATAACTATCCCAATAAAACTGCTCATCAAAACGGCCACCTGGAACGACATATGGATAGGGTAAAGCCATGAGTGAGCCTCTATCTATTCGATTTCTTCGCTCAAGCTGCGTCCATAGATGCGATATATGCGCAGATACGGTTTGCTTCTTATCAACTTCAATAATTTCTTTAGGTCTTACAGACGCAAGTTCATAGAAGTGTCTAGAAACAAACTCTCTTAAATCAAAGGATGGATCATCCTTGAATAATAGATATTCCTGTTGAATTAATTTCGCTCGATTTCTTGGAACGAGATCGACAAATGTCTTACCGTCACCATAAATTCTTTGCTTTTGGACATCGGCAAAAAGTTGTCCCAGCAGTTCATCTGGACTTTTAGAAACACGTATAAGCTGACCAGCAGTTGTTACGAGTGAGGACTTTATTTTATCTGTGTTTATTAGACGTACCATATCTGATATTAGTATAGGCTTTCTGCTAATGACTAACAACGCCTATTCGCTATACTTTTTTGTACATAATATTTCTATGTAAATAAAAAACAGCCACTTGCGTGACTGTTTTATTAAAGATCGTTTCTTTAATTTGTGATGTTCTTCATTGAATTACGTTTACGCTGATTTGGATCAAGGAATCTCTTACGCAAGCGAAGTGATTTTGGAGTTACTTCAAGTAGTTCATCATTCTCAATGAAATCAATTGACTGTTCTAGGCTTAGATCAGTAAATGGAGTCAATTGAATTGCACCGTCACTTGATGAAGTACGCATGTTTGTAAGTTGTTTGCCTCGACATACGTTAATATCAAGATCACCACTACGATTATAGACACCTACGATCATTCCTTGGTATACAGTTGTTCCAGGGCCAACGAAAAGTTCACCACGAGCAGCTGCTGCATCGAGTGCGTAGGCAGTTGTTGCACCCGCTTCAGTTGCAATAAGAGCACCGTTACGGGTTTGCTGCATCTTAGGACCAAGTGGCTGATATCCATGAGGAAGGCCGTGCATAATGATCGTACCTTTTGTTGCCGTAAGAAGAAGATTTCGAAGACCAATAAGAGCACGAGTTGGAAGAATATACGTACTTCGAATTGCGCCACTACTAGTTGTTTCCTGCTTGACCATTGCAGCACGACGGGTCCCAAGTTCTTGGCTTACTGCACCAAAGTATTCAGGAGATACTTCGACTAAAAGTTCTTCAACTGGTTCCATAGTCTGGCCGTCTTCTTCGATCGTCACAACTTGTGGACGACCAACTTCAAACTCATATCCTTCACGACGAAGTGTTTCAATAAGTACAGAAAGGTGAAGCTCACCACGACCAGAAACAAGGTATCCAATTCCATCTTCTTTAACTCGAAGTGAAACATTTGTTTCAAGTTCGCGGGTAAGACGATCGCCAATTTGACGACTAGTGTTAAACTCACCTTCTTTGCCTTTTAGTGGACTAGTGTTTGGACCAAGGTACATACTAAGAGTTGGAGCTTCGACGTCGATTACAGGAAGAGCTTCTGGATTTTCTTTGTCAGCAATTGTTTCACCAATGTTAACATTACTAATACCAGTTACGGCAATAATATCACCAGCTACTGCTTCATCGATTTCTTCACGATTAAGACCACGGTACGCAAAGACTTTTTCAATTTTTCCAGCAACAATAGAACCATCTCGTTTTACTAGAGATACTTGTTGACCTTTTTTAATACCGCCACGAGATAAACGTCCAATGGCATACTTACCTAGGAAAGTGTCGTATTGAAGAGCGGTTACAAGAAGTTGTAATGATCCTTCAGTGTCAACAGATGGTGATGGAATCTCATTGATAATTGCATCGAAGATTGGCGTAAGGTCAGCATCTTCTTCGGGGTTGTCTGGTAATGATTTCCAAGCTTTACCTTCTCGTCCAATTGAAAAATAAGTTGGGAAGTGAAGCTGGCTATCATCAACTGCAAGTTCTAAGAAAAGATCTGCAACTTCATCTTCAACTTCATCAATACGTCGTGAAGGTTTGTCGATTTTATTAATAAGAACAATTGGCTTAAGTCCAAGTTCGAGTGCTTTTGAAAGAACAAACTTTGTTTGCGGCATAGGACCTTCTTGCGCATCAACAACAAGGATGACTCCGTCAGCCATATTAAGCGTACGTTCTACTTCACCACTAAAGTCGGCGTGACCTGGTGTGTCGATGATATTGATCTTATAGTCACCATAGTAAACAGAGGTTTGTTTAGCGGTAATTGTAATGCCACGCTCATGCTCTTGATCACCGCTATCCATAATAAGACTTTGGTCCATTTCAGCTTGGTTAGAGCGAAATGTATTACTTTGTTTTAAAAGGCCATCAACCAGCGTCGTTTTTCCGTGGTCGACGTGCGCGATAATAGCAATATTCCGAATGTATTTTGGGTCTTTCATAAAAATATACCCGTTATTCGGGTGTCCTTATCTGTAATTATAGCAGAATTTCAGACATAATCAAGCGTAACCCCCTTTAAAATAATTGCACGTCAAAGGGTGCTAGTGTATAATGTTGCGAAGGTAAGGGCGCTTAGCTCAGTTGGCTAGAGCACCTCGTTTACACCGAGGGGGTCGGGGGTTCGAGCCCCTCAGCGCCCACCATAGAAAAAACACAGATTTGTCTGTGTTTTTTCTTATTCCTCTAGTGCTTAGATTTGCATTCTATACGCTATAGGTAGATAATTGAAGTAGTAGTGGAGGAACTGCAATGGATACAAAAGTGAAAACTTTGATTGCCGGTATACCCTATCATGCACGATATATGATTGCATTCTTAATGTTCTGTCTTATCGTCGGAATTGGTATAGACATTCTTCATGCAGCCCTAGCTCATCCTTTCTTGTCGACTACAACAAGATCATCGACGCATAGCGTAGGTGAAGTAAGCCCTCTCAGCTATCAAAGTCCGAATGCCATCACTCCTATTGCAGACTCTTATTCGGGAGGTACTATCTCCCCTATTTCAACTTCTTCGGTAAGTAAACTTGCTACAGCCCCAGTTCCAATTACGAAAACTGTGAACCGTGCAGTTAGTACTAAGCCTTTGGTCGAAACTGCTGTTTCTCCTCAACCCACTGGTGCTAGCACTACCGTAGAAGCAGCTCCTGTATTAGACATTGACCCGAGCATAACCCTGTCTGCTTCCACAACCGATGAGGATGTCTCATCCGCAGACTCATCTAGCTTACAAACGCCTATCTCTCCAACTACGACAACACCTTTAGCCCCAGTATCAGCCTGTTTGGCCACACTAGTTGCCTCGGTGTGCTTAAACTAAAAAGCTCTAAGTAGGACGTATCCGGCAACAACTGTTACTCCAGCTGTTGTTACAATGGCTCGGAAAAATTGTGATGTTACGTTATTTACGGTCACCGATACAGTTGAACTTGCTACTGCAGTAAGTGGTGAGCCAAGAAGATACCACGATGCACCCGCATCATCTGAAGCCTGAAGTTGAATCGCCGGCGCTGTTGATGCAGTACCGATGTTAATAGTCATTTGAATATTTTTAGTACCTAGTTCGGAGATAAGGTTTACGGTGTTAGAGCTAAGTGTCGTTAGAGTGATTGTACGATCAATAATCTGACGAGTAATCGTACCGGGAGCTGAGCTCTGTACATGGTTAAGAGCACGAGTAAAGGATGGTGTCGTTCCACCGACTGTTTGCACGTAGCGGATAACTGTTCCAGTCAAGGTTAAGAGTGGTGAGTTATACGAGCCAGTCGCAGTAATACGAGGAAAGTCGTAAACGGCTATCCAGTTTGTACCACCATCGCGAGATTCTTGGACCTCAACATCGAGAGTCGGCGTTGTTCCCGTGACGGCTGTCACTGGAATGTTCACCTGGTATGAGCTGCCAAATCCTGGTGTGTAGGTAGCTGTTGTCGTAGTGGCAGTAATTGCTGCCGAAGCAAGATCTGTAACCAATACAGGTAAACCAAGGTTGCCCTTTGTAACTGCAGATACGGTCGTAACTGTCGTTGCAGTAGTAACGTTTACAGATGGGGTTCCCTGTATACCAATCGTCGACTGAGCTGCATTGAGCTTCAAAGACTGTCCAAAACGCGCTGTTGCACCCTGGATAGTAAATACAGTACCTGTGGTCGTAACTTGGAAACGAACCCATTTATGAATTGGGTTTAAGAGAGACGCCGTTACCGCAGCAGTTATTGTGTTGGCGGTTGCCTGGTTTGATGAGTTGTCGGTATTTACCTGTACCGACTGAATGGTCGTTCCAGTAGGATCATTTGTTCCCTGTACTGTGACTACTGTTGTAGTAACTGCTGAGACTTGGATACTAATTTCTGACATGCCAGTTGTATCTATCCAGCCTATGAGAGTATTAGCCGTCGTTACAGATGGAGTAAAAGGAAGTTGAATAGTACCAGTAACATTGCCGAAAGGCTCTAAATATGCCCATATGGTTCCTGATGTGCGAGATGAGACACGAGCGCGGATATAGTTAGCGGTGTCTGGAACCATAATCTTCCATAAACCAGGTGCAGACGTGGTAGAAGTCGCCGAGACACTTCCTGGAAGACCAATGGTTGGGTTGCCATTCACTGCTGTCCACGTCGAGTTGTCTGGAGACGTTTCAAAAACAATCGTTGCAACAAAAGTTGCAGTTGCCGCAGGAGCATTGTTAATAGTTAAGATGTAGAGCCCCCCACCTTGTATCGTCCACTGAATAGAGCCTGTTGCCGCTAAAGATTGCGCTGAAGGTTGAGCAATGATAATCGAAGGGATAACAAGGATACCTCCCTGATCTGACGCAATTACAACCGGGGCTGAATTAGCAGATAGTGCCGAACCATTGGGATTATTTGGATTATATGTCATATTCTGTCTCCTAGACTATCATGTAATTAGTATTGTTTGAAACCATGTCAATTGAGGTGTTTGGGGTTAGGGTTAAAGTTGTGCTACCGTCAGCCGATTGGCTACTTGTAAAGGCGACAGTCTGGTTAATACTACTGGCATTTTTTAATGTATATAAATTTGTATTACTAACAGCAGTTGGCATTGTAAAGGTATAGGCAGTCGATCCTGTCCAGAAGTACACATAATCTGTTTTACCTGAAGCAGCGCCAGTAATGGCTCCTGTTATTTGATTGATACTACGAGATGTTCCAACGGCGTTTCCTAAAGCCACAGTTGTGCTAGTTGTGCCTGTCGGAAGGTTTACAATACTAATATTGCCCGACCCATCGAGTCCGGCATATCCATTTGCTACATTCTTATTTGCGGTTTGTTCAGCGCCAGATGCTTGAACGGCACTCGTAAGAAGAGTCCCATCTGTATCTATGGACTGAGAAAGGAAGTCGTTGAGTATATATCCCCACTCGCCGTCGTCACTTCCTGGAACAGGTAATCGACTGGTCACGGATATAGCTCCACACTATATTGTATTTTCATCTGATCTAACAGTGTTCCCCTCGCATTGGTAACTTACTCTAAATATACGTGAGTTTATCTATAAGGACAAGCACATTGCGGACTTAGTTTACGACCGCCGTATAGACCACACTGTCCATATACGTATCGCTTGGAATTGAAACGTTCGCACAGAGGCCATACCAAATCGAAGTTGCTACAGCTGGATCTGCGGCAGATGTTGAACTTGCGATAATATCTCCCGTACTCGTAGAGATTGGTACCTGAGCAAAAGTAAGACTTGGCACGGTACCATTCGTCTGAGAGCTTGTAGGGCCTGCTCCGAAGCCTAGGACGCCATCTACGCGATATCCCCACGTATCAGAACTAAGACTAGTTGGTGAGCTACTTGTCGAGCTGAGGCTCGGTATTGAGCTTCCGTGAGATCCATCGAGATTATTATCCGTATTAAAGTCATTTATTGACAAGCTATAGCCAGTACTTGCATCAGTAAGTACTGACACGCTATCTTCCGATACCGTACAACTAGAACTTGTTGTTGGAATCGTATTTAAATTTACGGTGCTGCTTGAGGTAAGCGATATACCACAGGTGTTATACTGACACGCCCCATACGATCCAGTACTGTAGTTACTTTCAGCAGATACGGATAGTGGTAGCAGAAAAGATCCACACCCCAGAATCACACTTCCTACAGCAAAAATAATCTTACGTGTCATAAGAATATCATGCTCCCTGTTACGATAATTATAAAGAGCGCGCTAAGGACAACGACTTTTTGTGTCGAAGGGTCTTGATACCAAGACTGTACAGTTTTTTTAACTACAATGGTTTCATGTGTTTCACTAGCACCATTCTTAGCAGAAATTGTTATGACGTTATTTCCATTTTTAAGAGGGATTGTAAAGCCAAATTCTGTAGAGAATGCAAATTGGTTGAGACTACCTATATTCACCCCATTGTCTTCAACCATTACGTTAGAAGATAGTGTTGTTGAGCCAGCTATAAAAACAGAACTAGCCGATGTTGACTGAACCTTATTCACACCAGTTATTGTAATAGAGAACTTCTTAATGTCAGTCGGTGTAGCCATTGGACTAGCAACCTCGACCGGAGTCGATGTAACTTCATTCGTGATTGCTCCAGTCGTTGGTATAATACTCGTTATAGAAGGAACTGGAGTAACGATAGGCTGAACAGCGACAATCGTCCTAACGGCTGGTCTAGTGATTGTTACGGAGCTACTAGAGATTCCCGTACTGCAGGCATTCGTCGCTTTCACTTTAAAAACATTTATACCTACCGTAATTGGTACTTCAATTTCAAAAGAGTTAGTACTATCTGGAGTTACCGTTCCAACCCATTGGTAGTTGTCATAAACAGCAACTGTCGTATTCTCATCCGAGTGCCCATTAATCACGTAATTACTATCCGTTGTAGTTATATTGGTTATAGGAATAGTGATTGTTGGCGTTGTTGGTAATTGACAAATAGAGGCTTGGACCGTGAGGCTACTAAAGAAAGAAAAACCAAGTAGCGTCAATGCAACGCCGAACATAGTTAGGGCTGCTTTCTTTTTCGAAGAGTAACTATAAAGATAGCAATGATAACTATGGCAATAATAACAGCAAGGAGCCATCTTTGGATCACAAATACCCACACAACTGGTAGTGTTTTTACAACACTACCTACAGTCGACGTTCTGTTTATTTTGTAGATTCCGATTGGTGCTGTTGATGTCCAGGTCGTACTAATCTCCCGCTTCGTCTGCGGAAGTACGTATCGCTCAGATTCAAAGTGAAAGACTGTCTTACCGAAAAGACTCGTTACTCCTATTTCGGTATTAGTAACAAAGTGCGTGCCTCCTGTATTTGAAACAAAGACAGATAAGGGAACCGAGTTATTAATTACAATGTGAGGGATAGAGGCTCCAGTCACGGCACCACCGGTCTTAATCGTACCCCTAACAGTAATGTAGAGAATATCCCCCACTCGATTGTGCGATACGACCCCATTTGAGTCCGAAGATAAAGGAGATGTTTCTGCGAAGATTACCGCATAATATCCACCCGCCGGAGTTCCCGCAGGTACGCTTATGGTGTAGTCAAAGTTATCCAACTTTCTTGCAGATAAGGTTTGTGTTGTATCTTCTATAAATGTTACCCATTTTGAAGCATTTACAGTTCCGGGAAGCTGTGTAAACTCAGGATCATACTGTACCCCCTTTACGTAATAGGGAGAACTAGAAACTTGAACACTAAAAGGAGTATCCCCTTCATTAATAGCGTCAAAACTAGCTTTTACTGTTGCTCCTGGGTCAATTTCGAATGCCGTCAATGAAGGAGTGATTGTTATGTTCTGAGAAGTTGTCGCAGCGTGCGCAGAATGAATAATAAGACTCGTAGCAAGGACAGAAAGAATAAGTAGAGCTAGGGAAAATTTACTGCGACGAATCATTTAACGTCCTTTAGTTAGCAGTTGCTGTATAGGTGACACTGTTTGTGTACGTTCCGTTGGGTGCAGTGGTATTGGCTGCAATGCCGTACCAAACAGTAGTTGTATCATTTGAAGCTGTTGTTGCCGTCGTCTTTAGTGTATCTGGTGATGCCGTCGCTGGAACAGCAGCGAATTTAAGCGCACCAATTGCGACACTTGATACTGCACTTGTTGGACCTGTACCGAAGCCGCCAAGGCTATCTACTCGATAACCCCAAGAGTTAGCTACTTCAGCTATAGGTGTTGTTTGGTTACCGGTTGATGCAGCAATTGAGTTACCGCCTGATACAAGAGCGGATGATGCGGACGTCTCACCTAGTTTCAATGTATAGCCTGATGCATCATTCGTACTAACGGTGACCGTGTCACTAGCGATCGTTTGAACACCTGTTCCTGTTGGAATAGCGTTAATAGTGACCGTTCCGTTACTAGTCAAAAGACTAATGACGGCGCTTAGGTTTGATGAAATCGTTGTTGATGTTGTAGTTGCGGATGCTGATATCGCTAAAAAGATAACTAGTACAAGGCTTAGTAGCGACACGGTTACAATTGTTTGTGTCTTAATGGCAGGTTGGAGTGCTATTACACGGATCATAAACTTCCCTCTGAATAGGTTTAACTGATGAAAGTAGTTAAACATATGCGTCATCAATATGCAAGACGTTATAATTTATACTGCAAACAAATAGAGAAGTGACCAGCCGATCACTTCTCTATTTGGTGCACCTCTTGCAAAGTAACTCGAATCGTGGTGAAAATACTGCCCGAATAGAGAAACTGCTGGTCAAAGCGCGGAACGAGAACGTCCAGCGCGGTCCTCGAATGGCAGCCACAACAGCTAAACCGGCACCGAAGAAGCTCTCGACAGCCACCAATGAGGCAATCATCGCGGCATACAAAGAGGGTGCGCGAGTCACCGACCTGGCCAAGCAATTCGGTGTCAGCAAATGGACGATCAACCACCGACTCAACAGGGCCGGCGTCGTGCACCGGCCGCACTCAATGAGTCCGGAGCAAATCGACCAGGCAGTCGAACTACGAGCCCAAGGACTGTCGATAAAGAAGATCGTGCCACTCGTTGGGTTCTCCGAAGGGACAATCTGGAGTGAGCTCAAACGACGGGCCGAGGCGGACGGAAGCTAGGCAGCCTCGTCTTACTGATTTCGCTCCAGGTCTTCTCTTTCCAGACTGAGCAAGACCTTCGCGATGCGGTCATCGAGCGCGAAGCGCAAACCAAGCGCAACGCGATCTCGGCCATCTTCGACGGCGGCAAAGCACCAGCGAAGGGTGCTTCGTCCGGGCGCAGCTCGTCGAAGGACGCGGCCGCAACCGAGTAGGCGAGCACGCCCTATCGGTGCAGCGTCACCGACAGCGGAACCCTGCCCGGCCGTGCTCTCACGAGCATGACCAGCAGGGTTCCCACAATCCGACAAGCGCGTATTTCGCGGACGTCATTCTCCAGCCATCCCGGCTGTCCAAGACACTCCAGATCGGACTATCGGACGCGCTTAGCGCGCTCGTCAGGATGCGAGTCGTGAACCAGAGTTTCGTTAGTGCCGTGGAAGATTTGCGAGCGCTGCGAGACAAGGTAGCTCACGGTAAATCGACGCCGACACAACCAGAGGGAATTGCATTTGTCACGTCTAGTTGGGAATTGGTGCGCGCCGCAAAAGCATTAGCAATCGTCTTCGATCTACAGGGTGGGCACACCCCCAACCGGCAAAGCAACTCTCAGAAGCCAGGCAAATAGCGGCGAATTAGCCGAATGCCTTCAGTGTTGAGACCAAGGTGTTCACCGTGGACACCCCAACCGGAAATTTCAGCTGAGTCCTCTTCAGTAACTACAAAGGGTGCCTCTGCCACGATTGTCAACGCCGGCTGAGATGTCGAAAACGGCTTCCCGAAAATCCAAGTAACCAGTTCCGTGATTGCCTCGTGGATGCTTGGAATCTTCAGTTTCAACTCGGCATCAGGAGGTTGAAATGACGACAGACTGTACT
>Ga0302185_10001750_pt1 | contig 14856 bp, 18 predicted proteins | sample II_Bog_E1_1_FD_200231 | JGI IMG/M metagenome (GOLD analysis project Ga0302185, IMG submission 200231) | Peat permafrost microbial communities from Stordalen Mire near Abisko, Sweden - II_Bog_E1_2 | ecosystem: Environmental > Terrestrial > Soil > Wetlands > Peat | place: Sweden: Abisko... | reverse complement strand
TACTTTTCAAAAGCATTTTTAGTGTTACAATACCTATAATGTTAGTAAAAATATGATGTAAAATGATATAATTTCTTAACTTCGCAGGTCGTTTAAAAATCAATTTTTCACGACCGATTATAGAGAAGATTTCCACAAATAAATTAAAATGGCTGAAGGAACAGAAAACGATAATCCACAAAAAGAAGACAGAATAATTTCGATAAATATTGACGAGCAAATGCGATCAGCATACATTGATTATTCAATGTCGGTAATCGTTTCCAGGGCACTGCCTGATGTGCGCGACGGGTTAAAACCGGTGCATAGGCGTGTACTTTTCGGAATGCTCGATCTGGGATTAAATAACAATAAGCCTTATAAAAAATCAGCACGTATAGTAGGTGAAGTAATGGGTAAGTATCACCCGCATGGTGACTCATCTGTTTATGATACCATGGTACGTATGGCACAGGAGTGGAGCTTACGCTATCCACTGGTTGAAGGCCAGGGTAACTACGGCTCAATTGATGGTGATAACCCTGCAGCAATGCGTTATACTGAGGCAAGACTTGAAAAGATTGCCGAAGAAATGCTGGCCGATATCAACAAAGACACCATTGATTACCAATTAAACTTTGACGACTCGTTACAGGAACCAACTGTTTTACCTGCAAAATTCCCTAACCTGTTGGTTAACGGCGCATCGGGTATTGCGGTGGGTATGGCTACAAATATGGCTCCGCATAACTTATCTGAGGTTGTTGATGCTACTATAGCATTGATAGATAACCGCCAGATAGAGGTTAGCGAGCTGATGAAATATGTTAAGGGCCCCGATTTCCCTACAGGTGGTATCATCTATGGTTTTGAAGGTCCGCGTGAGGCGTTGGAAACAGGCAGGGGCAGGGTAGTACTACGTGCAAGAGCCGAAATAGAAACTTATAATAATGACCGTGAGCGTATCATTGTTACCGAAATACCTTACCAGGTAAACAAAGGTTTAATGATTGAGCGTACCGCCGAATTGGTTAATGAGAAGAAAATTGAAGGTATAAACGCCATCAGGGATGAATCAAACAGGGAAGGTATCCGTATAGTTTATGAAATAAAACGTGATGCCAACGCAGCAATTGTATTGAACAACTTGTTTAAATATACATCACTGCAAACATCGTTCAGTGTAAATAATATCGCACTGGTACATGGTCGCCCTATGATGCTTAATTTGAGGGATCTTATCCATCATTTTGTTGAGCATAGGCATGAAGTGGTAATCCGCCGTACCAAATTTGAATTGGCCGAAGCACAAAAACGTGCACATATATTACAAGGCTTATTAATAGCGCTCGATCATCTTGATGAAGTTATCAAGTTAATACGCAGTTCAAACACGCCCGATGATGCAAGAGAAGGGTTAATAACTCAATTCAATTTAAGCGACATACAGGCCCGTGCCATATTGGATATGACCTTAAGAAGGTTAACCGGACTGGAACGCGACAAGATTAAGGATGAGTATGATGCTTTAATGAAAACTATTGATTACTTAAACTCTATTTTGGCTGATGAAGGCTTGCGTATGCAGATCATCAAAGACGAGCTTTTAGAGATCAAGGAAAAATATGGTGATGAGCGTAAAACCGAAATGGTTCACTCATCGGCAGAAATGAATACCGAGGACTTTATTGAGGATGAGGATGTTGTTATCACCATATCTCACGAAGGTTATATTAAACGTACACCTTTAACAGAGTACCGCAGGCAGGGCAGAGGTGGTAAAGGCTCAATTGGCAGTAACAGCCGCGATGCTGACTTTATTGAGCATTTACTGGTGGCATCAAACCACAATTACATGCTCTTCTTTACCGAATCCGGGCAATGTTTCTGGCTGAGGGTATTTGAAATTCCGGAAGGATCCCGTACCTCAAAAGGCCGTGCCATCCAAAATATCATTAATATTCCGAAAGAAGAAAATATCAAGGCTTATATTAAGATCATCAACCTTAAGGATAAAGAATATCTTGAAAACAATTATATCATTATGTGTACCCGTAAAGGTACCATCAAGAAAACCTCACTTGAGGCTTACTCACGCCCGCGTGCAAATGGTATAAATGCTATCAATATTAACGAAGGTGACTCGCTACTTGAGGCTAATTTAACCAGTGGCACCAGCGAAATTGTTATGGCTCTTAAATCTGGCCGTGCTATACGCTTTAATGAGGCAACCGTTAGGCCAATGGGCCGTACTGCTACCGGTGTTCGCGGTATATCACTTGATAATGATAACGACGAAGTGGTAGGTATGATCAGTATTGATAACCCTGAAACTACAGTACTTGTGGTATCAGAAAAAGGTTATGGTAAACGTACTGACATTGATGATTACAGGGTAACGAATCGTGGTGGTAAAGGTGTTAAAACACTTAATGTAACTGAAAAAACCGGAAACCTTGTAGCTATAAAAGGTGTTACTGATAAAGAAGACCTGATGATCATTAACAGATCTGGTGTGATTATCCGTATTGCAGTAAGTGAGCTGAGGACAATGGGCAGGGCTACTCAGGGTGTTAGATTAATTACCTTAAAAGGAAACGATGAAATAGCATCAGTTGCAAAAATTGAACATGATGAGGATGAAGAAACTGAACTTGATGGTAATGCCGAGAGTGATGCAACCAATACCGAGTCGCCCACAGATGATGTAACCGAATAAAATTCATATGCAGAGCCGTAAAATAATAATACCGGTTTTATTTTTGTTGTTTATTACACCTTATGCCTTTTGCCAGTCGGAAGTGTTTAAGCCTGTAATAAACAACTTAGCGCTTTATAAAAAAAAGAAAGATCTTAAATTTTTAGGAGCCGCTAAAAAATCAATAGATAGCTTGTTCACTACCCGGGCTGATTCATCAGACCTGAAAAAAATTGTTTATAGGGTACTGGTAAATTCAAGCATATTATACATTGATTCATTAAATACACTTAAACAGCCTGATATTCTCCTTGATCAGACAGTAAAATGGATCGATAAAATATCTTTAAGCAAAAAAATAAACAGGTTTCGCGATGAAATGGATTTTTCGAACGATTGCATCGCTAATGTTTATATCCGGAAGGGCTTTGCTTATATGTATACTTCTGATTTTTCTAATGCCGAAAAGGCCTTTATAAAGGCACAGGAATATGCGCCATCATTTAAGCAGTTGAATTTCTACATTGCTTATTCCAATAACAAGCTCGGCAATTTAAAGGATGCTGCTAAGTATTACAATAACCTTATCAGCACGGATAGCACCAAAGCAGAATATATAGAAACTGTATCAAATATTTATAAATCAATAGGTGATACAGCTAAAGCTTTGGAAGTGCTTCAAAAAGGCAGAAGACGTTTACCAGACGATAAGTCGTTATTACTTGATCAGGCTAACATCTATAATAATCAGAAAAAATATACTGAACTAGAGCCCTTACTAAGCACATTACTTGTTAATTATCCAAATAACGCTGATATTGCATTTGTTGCGGCTAATTGCTATGACCATTTAAACCTGTATGATAAAGCTGAACCGCTTTATTTACGTGCCATAGATCTGAACAGCGCGGCATACGATCCGGTACTGAACCTGGGGTTGCTTTATTTTAAGGAAAGCTTGATTAAAAAGGGTAACGATCAGCAAAAATATATTTCACAAGCTACTCAATTATTAGAAACAGCTAACGAAATATCCCCAAATGACGCCAGAAGCTTAGAGGTATTGCAACTGGTTTATGCAAAAACTCAAAACAAAAACCAGTTACTGAATGTAACTAACAAATTAAAAGAATTAAATAACCAATAATTATATTATGAAAATCAAATTTTTGATAACTGGTCTATTAGGCTTACTTTCAGTTGCAGCGTTTGCGCAAAAAGGCGAATTAAACAATGCCAAAGAGCAATACGATAAATATGATGCATTAAGAGGCGGTTCATTAAAGTTGGCCATTACAAGCCTTAACGATGCTAAAACATCAATAGATAAAGCATCAACAAATGATAAAACATCAGCTCTTCCATTAACATTTGCTGTAAAAGGAGCAGTATATGCCGCTTTAGCTGTACAAGATACAGTAGCTGCTACATCATTGCCGAACTTTAAAATTGCTGATGAAGCATTAGGGAAAGCAAAATCATTAGATTCAGCAAAACAGGAAAACAAAAAGTTAATTGACAATGCTTATCTTAATTTAGCACAATACGAATTTAACAAGGGTAGGGCCGAATTCCAGGATAAGAAATTTGAATCGGCTTACCATTCATTCGACTATTTCCGCCAGGTTTTGCCAAATGATACTACAGCCCTGTATGCAACCGGTTTAGCGGCCGCTAATGCAGGCACAACAAATCCTAAGTATTACCCAATCGCTATAACTAATTATAATAAATTATTAGTTACGAATTACTCGCAGAATGCCACAATTTATTATGATCTGTCATCAATTTATTTAGCCAATAAGGATACAGCAAATGCTTTTAAAATATCAGGCGATGGTGTTGCTAAATATCCTGCAAATAATAACCTGCGCAGAAGAGAAATTGAAATTGGTTTACAATCAGGTAAACAGGATCAATTAATAGGAAAGATTCAAAGTGCTATAACCGGCGATCCTAAAAATAAAACCTTATATTATTATTTAGGAATAACTTATGCACAAGTAGCAGAATCAATTGGCGATAAGCAAACAAAAACGAAGGATGCTGCTGCTAAAGCTACGCTTGAGCAACAGAAAGTTGACAACTATAACAAGGCAGCTGATGCTTACAAAAAAGCGTTGGATATTGACCCAACTTATGCTGATGCCAGCTTAAGCTTAGGATACGTTGCAATTGAACCGGCGCTTGACCTGTACAATACTACAAACCAACTGCCAACAAATCAACAAAAGAAATATGATGCTAACATGGCCCAGGTTCAAGTATTAATTGAAGCTGCAAAACCATACTTATTAAAAGCGGTTGATTTAAATCCAAAATCGCCGGAAGCTTTACAAAATTTAAAATCATATTACCTGGTAAAAAGGGATATGGTAAATGCTAATGCAACTCAAAAGAAGATAGAAGCATTAGGAGGTAAGTAATAATAAAGAGAGGGCTTTTGAAATAGCCCTCTCTTTATTTCAACATTACTGGTACATAGCCCCTTAGAACAGTTGGAACCGGATAATAATAAAAAAAATCATTTTTGGGATAAGTATAAGTACCACCCAAAAATGATTAAAGCTTCCCTGAAATCTCGGCCTGAATCTTCGCTAAATGTTTTGCCGTTGCGTTCGCTATCTGATTTGACATTTTATCGGGATCGAAATTACGATCAATAACACTCATTATATTGAGTTGTATATCAATAAGGGCTTCTAACAGAGCTTGATTTTTAGCAACTGTATTGAGTATTATTTCAAGAACTTTGGTTGAGCCTGTTGAAAACTTATTTAAATTGTTTTCTATATCGTTTATATCCATATCCCAAATATAAAAAATACTATTTGTCGAAATATCTAATAGATTCCTTTTTTGAGGTCTGAAACTAATTCAAAAGTAAACTCAACAATGTTATTATCATCAATATTCATCATAATACCTACATCATTATTATTACTTATCCAGTCTTTATCTCCTATTTTTCTGTATTGTGTCTTTAGATGTTCAATAAAATCAGGTGCGGACTCCCTAACCATCATTATTTTATATTTACGACAAGTATCATTACGATCATAATAAAATATTAGTTGAGGGTTTTTTGATCCATTAAAACCATACACATCTATTAGATTTCCTGAATTAGCTATTGTAGATTCTATAAATGTATTTCCCGCTTGTTTTTGAATCTGTCTAATATAATTTTTTTCTTCTCCTAAACAGATAGCTTGAGAGTAAACCACGTGTGAGCACAAACATGAGATCACAATTAATAATAGATACTTCATTACTTAGTGAAATAATCGTCAATAATATCACTATAAACCACTCCGTTTGTTGTATAATACGAAGTTGTATGCAACACAAAACTATTCGCTGTGAGGGCTGTAATGGTGTTAATCTCATTATCTGAATTAGGTGTTATAGTTAGACTGTTGCCTGATACAGTATAGTTAAAATTGGTAGTTGATCCGTCTTCTGTTGATGAACCGCTGCCATTGCTATTAAACTGAACATAGGTGCTTTTGTCGGTTAAATAAGTTGTATCGCTTACAACTGGCCCGTTATTTTCGCTTTGATGCAGTATAACTTTAGTTTCATACCATTTACCTACAATGGATGCAGATTTAGCAGAATCATTTGATTTTTTACAGGATGCCATAATACATAGCAATCCTAAAAGAGATAAGGTTTTTTTCATGTGAGTGGTAATTAAGGATAAAAAATAAGCGTGACTGATATTATCTTCCGCTATCCTGGGCTTACCACAGCCTTGCACGCAAAAGATACAGCCACGCCTTTACAAGCGTACTTATACCCCGGTTGCGTGCATACTATTTGTGGTAATTCAGGATAGCACTCCGATGTTAAATACAATATTTTTATTACCCCTAAATGTAGTAAGAGTTTTTAATTAGGCAAATACATATCTTTGTATTATGGCAAAGAAAAAACAGGGCACCGCAAAGCCTAAGCAGAACGCTAAGGACTTTACTAAGAAAGATTTTATAAATATATTAGATGCTATGGTGAACCCTACCAAACATACTAAGAGTGCATAAACCTACACCTGTTCAAAAGTTAGATTTCATTCTATTAACCATTAAGACAGAGGGACTATCTGTTTATCTATATCCGATTAACAAAAGTATTAAGATAGGTAAGTATTCATTTGAAGCAAGTGAATTAAGCCGGATATTATCAAAGTTGTTAAAAGATGGTTACGTAGATAGAAGAGGTGAAGAGAGTGAGCCTAACTATATAATTACATTTGATGGATATGTATTCATTGGATATGAAAAACAACAAATATTAGATAACGAAACTATCGAAGCCCTTTCAATCGCAAAGCAAGAGGCAAAGGATTATTCAAGCCGGCTTCTTTTGGCAACCTGGAGCGCAGGTATTGCTGCCGTTCTTCTTCTGTTATGGCAGGTTTGGATTTGGTTTTATCCTGTCCATGCAAATTATCCTTATTGGTTTTGGCAAAAATAGCCTTTAGCCATTTCATGATACTACTTGACTTAAAATAGTGTGGAACATTTCTTGTCCTTGATGTCTATGTGAATACCTGAAAGAACATTCATCGGCGTACTTCTGTAAATGCTGATTACTAACGTGTATATGCGTACCGCTTATTGTTCTCTTTAAGTGGCTAAAGAAGCCCTCCACGTTATTAGTATGTTTTTCGCCAGTAGTAACGTAATTGTTATTGTGTTTAACTGGTATGTGGTTATATTGCATTCCTACCCATTTGTAAGAACTAAAACCATCTGTTATTAGTTTAGTTCCTTTCTCTACATTGTCAGTAATAATCTTATAAATATTACCTGATCCAACGTTATCAACTACAAATGATCTTACTTCGCCGCCACGCTGTACAATCGTTACAATAGGCTTTTTAGCAATTCCCCTCCCTATGGCTTCCTCTTGCTTCTTAGCGTGCTTATTACGTATTTTACCGCCTATATAAGTTTCATCAACTTCAACCGTGCCGCTTAGCATACCTAAGCCACCATTAGCCATAAGCAAACGTATTTGGTGCCCCATACGCCACGCACATTTATAAGTAACACCTAACTGCCTTTGTATCTCTTTAGCGCTTACACCATTGCGTGTAGATCCCATAAGGTAAATAATGTAAAACCAATCAACCAAAGAAGTGCGTGTTTTTTCAAACACTGTCCCCGCTGTTGGGTATAACTGGTACTGGCAATCCTTATCACTGCACTGGTATGCCCTCCGCCCCGCGATCCTTTTAAATGTTGTTTCCTGACTACAAGCCGGGCAACATGGCATCTTAGCATATCGAAGCTTAAATATCATATCCAAACAAACATCATCATTCGGGTAATCTTTGCGGAATTGATTAATCGTATATTTCATGGCATTGGGTATATTTAGGGCTTAAACTTATTAATATGAAAGAATTTATAGAGATTATTAAATCATCTAATAACAAACGTGTAACCATTGCAGTTAGTCAAATCGTATCTTTTTCAGTTAGCGATACGGATAATAATTTATTAATTATTGTTTTGACTTCTTTTTGCGGTACAGGGAGTTGTAAGTACACAACATCTATTAATTATGATGATTTCAGGGCTTTGATTGGATTATAGAACGGTGTGGCAAACTATATTCTATTGTGTCAGATAACATGCTTTTTGCCTGCTCATAACTAAAACCATCCAACAATAATATTATTTGCTTACATGTTGATTGCATGCGCTTGCCTAACTCTTCAATTTCTTTTTGTTTTTTTATTTCTTCTTCACTCATATTCACATATCCAACATAAAACCTACTAACCACACTCTATTGTGTAACTGTGCTAAGGGGATATATGCCACATTACTTAACATAATGTTAATTATGTGAATAATATTAAACATATTAATTTAAGGCTTGGGCCGATTAATTTTAATATATATCAGCCCACAATCAATTTATTTGGCATCTTTAAAATCATAACAAGCAAACATCGTTTTGTTAATGAATTATTATGCCCGAAATCACTAAACCATTAATTCCGGAAAGAAAAAAACTATTAGGCTTAGATCATTTAAGAGCGTTCGCTATCACAATTGTATTTCTATATCATTACCAAATATTTGGTCACCCAGACTGGGAACAACATATTTTTGGCTTTGGCTGGACTGGTGTTGATCTGTTTTTTGTATTGAGTGGATTCCTGATCGCCGGACAATTGTTTGATCGAATTAAAAAAGAAAAAAGCATTTCATTCAGCAATTTTTTTCTAAAGCGCTTTTTTAGAATAATACCAGCCTATCTAACAATCCTCTTATTATATTTTTTCTTTCCGTTTCTTAGGGAAAACGAACAGATGGCACCGCTTTGGAGATACTTGAGCTTTACACTAAATTTCGGCCTTGATCTTAAAAAAACAGGCACATTTACGCATTCATGGTCATTATGTATTGAGGAGCAATTTTACCTGCTATTGCCATTAACCATATTGCTGCTTAATTATTTCAAAGTCGGTAAAAAAGCTATTTATTTGATTGCTGCCCTATTTTTAACCTGTTTTATAACAAGAATATTAATATGGAACAGTACGATCAAACCAGTCTTAAATTCAAATGATTTGGGTGCAATCTGGCATAAAAATATTTATTATCCTACCTATTGCCGTTTAGATGGCTTATTGATCGGCGTTGCCATTGCAGGGCTTTTTACATTTTACCCTGAAGTAAAACGCAGGTTAAATAACTATAGCAATTGGTTGCTTTTAACGGGCATTACATGCTTAATAGCCAGTTATTTTATTTGCGAAGTAAACACTGGTTTTAATGCTACTGTATATGGATTTTCATTAATCGCGTTCTCTTACGGGTTAATTTTAATGGCTGTGGTAAGTCCATTAAATGTAGTTTATAATATAAAGTCTGCCATTACCTCACAATTAGCGACCCTATCATATTCCATATATTTAACACATAAAATGATGATCCATTTAACACAGCACTTTTTTGAAAATATGGGTATTGATAAGAATAGTAACCTGATGCTCTTGCTTTGTGTGGTTAGTTCACTGGTCGGTGCGTTATTGTTACGCAATACCGTTGAAAAACCGGCTTTAAAAATCCGGGATAAAATATTGAATAGCATAAATAATAAAGATACTGCTGTTTTATCTACTTAGTAATCTATTAATAAAAAGGCCCAACCAATTTCTCAGTTGAGCCCCTTTTCATGAATATAAGAAAAATTACATTTTCTTAGTTGTATCCTTTTTTGTGGTGTCCATTTTTGTAGTATCCATTTTCTTGGTGGTATCTGTAGCTGGTGTGGTCATTGCCGAATCTTTAGCCGTGCTATCAGAACCGCTTGCTTTTTTTTCAGAACTGCAGCCGGTTGCAATTGAACCTATCATTGTCGCCACAAGAGCGAAACCTAAAATGTGCTTTTTCATAGATAATAGTTTTAAATATTTTCACTAATTGAATTAACGTTACAACCGTGAGACTTTGATATTGTTTGAAAAATAGCCTTCTTCGGATTGTAACAATGATATGAAATGGATAAATGGTATTTTGTACGTTAACGTATGTTAATATAATCGCTAATAAAAATATGCTATGCTACATTTGATGAACCGTCAATATCGGTCATGAAAAAGAAACTGAACATTTTGTTTGTCTTAATAAGCCTGTCGTTATCAGGCATAATTATTTTCCAGATCTACTGGACGGTTGATGCCTATAATGTAAATAAAGAGAAGTTTGATAACAATATCGACCTGGCCATGCAAAAAGCTATGGACGATTGCAAAAAGGATTATTTCGATTCAATTCGTGTAGTTTTAGTTAGGCGTTTAAGCGATACCGCCATAAAAATAAGGATTGATACTTTACACGAGGCCGATACTATTCACAAACAATTATCAATTTTTGTAAAAAGCAAATACTCTGGTATAACCGGGCCTTTTCACATAACATCAAACCAGTTGGACTACTATGGGAGTTTAATTAAGCATAAGGCAACATTACCTGAGGTACTTACTGAAGCATCATTTTACATACCAGCTTTAATGAATAACTGGCAACTATTGCTCGGTATGGATGATATTGAAAGTCATAAGGGTGAAATGTCTGCTTACTTAAAAACACATAACAATATACCGGCTGATAGTATTATCGCGCACAATATTTTAACGTTATACGGTATTTACGCGTTGCCTAAAAACTATCGGAAAGCTGATAGTATTAAGTTGCATAATCATTTAAAACAGGAATTAGACAAAATACACATTAACACAAATTTTGATCTTAATTTCTCTGCACGCCATACATCGCCGCAAAAATTCAATAAAAACTACAGCGAAACTAATGAATATAGCTACAAATATCATGGTTTTGTATTTATACATATGCGCGGCGATGAGTTTTTTGCGCGGGCAATATTCAGCAATGTTCAGTATAGCGTGTTAAAAAACATGCTCACCCCTCTCCTGCTGTCTTTGTTGTTAATTTTATTCACTATTTATTGCTTTAACTATATAATTCAGTTGGTTATTCATCAAAAGAGATTATCAGAGTTAAAAGATGACTTCATTAACAACATGACACATGAATTAAAAACTCCAATTGCTACCATAGCAGTTGCTATTGAAGGGCTTCAAAAATTTAATGCTTTAAATGATATTGATAAAACACAACGTTATTTTCAGATCTCCAAGGCTGAACTTTCTAAATTAAATAACCTGGTTTCGAGAGTGCTTGATATAGCAGCCTTTGAAAATAAAGATATCGACCTAATTAAGGAGCTAATAAATGTAGATGAGCTTATAAACGGCATAATAGCTACAGAACAATTAAAAGCGTATAAAAAAATAAATTTCACGCATAGAAATAACGATAAAATAGATGCAATTTATGCTGATAAGCTGCACTTTGGAAATGTATTGAATAACATAATTGATAATGCTATTAAATACAGTAATGAGCCTGTAGATATAATTATTAACTGTTTCAAACAAAACAAGAACGTGGTTTTTTCTGTAAAAGATAACGGTATAGGCATACCTGCAGATCATATCAATCAGATATTTGATAAGTTTCATCGCGTACCTACAGGTAATGTACACAATGTAAAAGGTACGGGCCTTGGGTTAAGCTATTCAAAATATATAATTGAAGCTCACGGAGGTACAATTAGTGTAAAAAGCGAAATTAATGCAGGCAGTGAATTTATTGTTTCCATACCTTTAAGCAATGGATGATATAACGGTTTTATTAGCGGAGGATGAAATAGCATTGGCTCACATTGTACGTGAGAGTCTTGAGGAACGTAATTTTAAAGTGATATTATGCGCAAACGGCGAACAGGTTATTGAACAATACAAGAAGTTTAAACCTGATGTATTAGCGCTTGATGTTATGATGCCCAAAATTGATGGTTTTGAAGTAGCCAGGCAAATACGTGAAACCGATACAAACACACCTATAATATTTATAACCGCGCGTTCGCAAATTAAGGATGTGGTTAACGGCTTTGAAATTGGTGCCAACGATTATTTAAAAAAGCCATTCAGCGTTGAAGAATTAATAGTGAGAATAAAGGCTTTATTAAGAGCCAAGCGAACACATGATGATATAACGAAAGCAGCTAAAGCAGATCATGAACTTGTTAAAATAGGCGACATTTTATTTAATCCCACAAAAAATACTATTCAGCATAATAATAGCACAATACATTTAACCGCCCGTGAAAGTGCTGTGCTGCATCAGCTCTGTCAGCCTAATATGGAGTCAGTTCCACGCAAAGTTCTCCTTCAAAAAATATGGGGTAATGATAATATTTTTAATGCCCGCAGTCTGGATGTCTTCATCACCAAACTACGCCGTCATCTTGAAGCAGACCCTAATATCCAGCTCATCAACATACGCGGAATTGGTTATAAATTAGTCTGGTAATTGCTTTGTTAAAAACTATTTTAATGAAATTCTAATCTTATACGCATCATTTTAATTCTAATTTCTGATATTTAAGGCTTATGCCGGTCTCAGAAAATTCATTAAAATGGGTAATGCGTTTTTATCCTCCTTTATTTTTTCAGCGCATTTGGGTTGTTAAATTTGATGAAGGCTTTCGGGGTGTTGAGGTAAAGATCACAAAAAGCATGTGGAACAGGAATTACAATGATTCCATCTTTGGCGGAACAATTTTTTCTGCGGCCGATCCGTTTTATCCTGTACTCTTTCACCAGATACTTAGTCATAAGGGGTATAATATCAAAGCCTGGGCAAAATCATCCGAAATAAAATTTTTAAAGCCAGGCCATAACAGTTTGTCTTTTAAAATAGAGCTGAATGAATCCGAAATTACTGAGGCGGAAGAAATATTAAACACCATAGGCAAATATACCAGGACCTACCCCATAAATATTTTTGATAAAAATGGCGTACTTGTAGCCTCGGTGCTGAATGAAATATACATGCGTAATTTGAATTTTACAGAAAATGCAAACAGTGATAAATGATGAAGCTTTCCTGAAAAAAGGATTTAAAATCTCAACAGACAAAAGTCTGCTTGATTTTGATATGATCTATAATTATTTAAGTAAGGAATCATATTGGTCAAAAGGCATACCTGTTGAAAAGGTAAAAGAATCAATAGAAAGCTCTATGTGCTTTGGTATTTATAAAGGTGATAAACAGGTTGGCTTTGCACGTGTGATTACCGATAAGGCCACATTTGCCTACCTTTGTGATGTTTTTATACTGGGAGATTTTCGGCGTATGGGGTTATCAAAATGGTTAATGCAAACCATTTTATCGCACCCGGATTTGCAGGGATTAAGGCGGTGGCTGCTTGCAACTGCCGATGCACATGGATTATATAACCAATTTGGTTTTATAACTATAAATAATCCTGAAAGCTGGCTTGGAATTTATAAACCCTTTAAAACCGACGGAGAGCCTAAGTGAATATGAATATCAAAAAACTGATTTTTGAAGGAGAAGGTGTGTCGCTCGACTTTAAAAAAACCATATCCAGTTGCGAAAAAATAGCTCGTACCATGGTCTCCTTCGCCAATAATAAAGGTGGACGTTTACTTATTGGTGTTGCCGATGATGGAACAATTAAAGGTGTAAAATCTGAGGATGAGGAACGTTATATGATAACGCGCGCTTGTCATTTTTTTAGTCGCCCGGCGCTGGAACCCGAGTTTGAAGAGGTTTACGTTGATGATAAGCTGGTGCTGATAGTTAATATACCTGAAAGCACCCTAAAGCCACATTATGCACTGGCAGAAGACGGTAAATGGTGGGTATATGTACGCGTGCAGGATAAAAGTGTACTGGCGAGCAAAATTGTAGTTGATGTACTTAAACATTCCTCGAGCGATAAAGGTGTATTGATAGAATATTCGGATAAAGAAAAGAGCTTGTTAGCCTATCTTGAAAAAAGCAACCGGATAACTGTTAAAGAATATTGCCAGTTGCTTAATTTAACCCGTAAAAGGGCGCAACGTATTTTAGTCGACCTGGTATTATCAGGCATTATACGGATACATACAACAGAAAAAGAGGAATATTATACGGCGATTTAAATTTGTAAATGGTGAATAGTAAGTGATGAAATTATAAGACTTACAAAACCATAGCTACTCACCGTTTACTGCTTAACCATGAAAAACCTCTACCTTAAATATAAACCACATTACCGCGATAACCTTAAACTGGCTGTACCTGTTATCATATCGCAGCTTGGTCATACGCTGGTTCAAACATCTGATAGTATTATAGTTGGGCATTTTTCCGGAACTATTAGTTTAGCTGCGGTATCATTGGTAAATAGTATTTTTGTTTTACCTATGGTGATCGGCCTGGGTATTTCTTATGGCCTCACTCCTCTTATCGCGCAGCACAACGGCAGGAAAGAATTTGCGGCCTGCGGTAAATTGCTTGCGAATAGTTTATTTATAAATATCATCAGCAGTATAATTCTTTTTTTAGGATTATATTTTGGATCAGTTTATGTTTTAAACCATTTGCATCAATCGCCGGTGGTTGTTATACAGGCTAAACCTTATTTGTTTTTGCTGGGATCATCTATTATCCCCATGTTGATCTATAATACCTTTAAACAATTTGCCGAAGGCTTGGGGTTCACCAAACAGGCTATGGTGATATCCGTGAGTGGTAATATCCTCAACATTATAGTGG
>Ga0302185_10001739_pt1 | contig 14929 bp, 12 predicted proteins | sample II_Bog_E1_1_FD_200231 | JGI IMG/M metagenome (GOLD analysis project Ga0302185, IMG submission 200231) | Peat permafrost microbial communities from Stordalen Mire near Abisko, Sweden - II_Bog_E1_2 | ecosystem: Environmental > Terrestrial > Soil > Wetlands > Peat | place: Sweden: Abisko... | reverse complement strand
CGCATTTTCGAGGAACATCCCGATGTATTTCTTTTGTTTATCGGGGTTGTTGCTGGTTAGCTGTTTTAGAAAATGCATGTCGGTGACATGATCGGGAAGTACGGGCAGCTTTGGTTCTTTATCGGGAACGGGCCCTTCCTGTTTTTGGGTGTTATGTTGCGAATTGCGGCTAATGATGGAATCCATTTTGAGCAGCAATTCATCTGGCTGGAATGGTTTGGATACATAAGCGTTCATGCCGGCATCAAAATACTGCTGGACATCTTCCTGGAGAACATTGGCCGTCATTGCTATGATCTTGACACTGCGGGCGGGCTCGGGAAGTGTGGTGCGGATGAGCTTTGTGGCAGTGAGGCCATCCATGACAGGCATCTGAATATCCATGAGCACGATGTCGAATGTTTCTTCTTTAAGGCGGTTAATGGCTTCAAGGCCATTGACTGCTATATGCAGGCTAATACCGGGTATAGTTTCCTTGAGGGTGTCTTCCGCCACCATGCGGTTGAATTCGTTATCCTCTACGAGGAGCACGGTGAGATGATTTAGTTTTTGCATGGCGTGGCTGTCCAGAAGGGTGTCCTGCTTTACAAATTCCTGTACTTCAGCTTCTTCAAAAGGAATGATGGTGGTAAAGGTGGTGCCTTTATTCAATTCGCTCTGGACAAAAATTTCCCCACCCATGAGACCGGCAAGTTGTTTTGAGATAGTAAGGCCCAAGCCTGTGCCACCAAATTTACGGGTAGTATCAGCTCCGGCTTGCGTGAAGCTATCGAATATCTTATCGACATATTCCGGGCCAATACCAATGCCTGTATCGATGATGTCGAAGCGCAGCCATAATTTGTCGCTAACGTTTTTTTGCAAAGTAACACTGATCTCGACATAGCCCTTGTCTGTAAACTTTACGGCATTGCCAGCCAGGTTGATCAATATCTGATTGAGGCGCGTGGGATCGCCAACCAGGCGCTTAGGTATCGCGGGATCAATTGTGGCGCGAAGTTCAATATGTTTTTCTTCAGCGCGGAGCATCAGCATGTCGCGGACACTCTGTACGACTTCACGGATAGAAAAGTCGGTATGCTCAATGACAATTTTCCCGGCCTCTATTTTAGAGAGGTCGAGTATATCATTGATGATGACCAATAAATTGTCGGATGAGAGCTGGATGGCGTTCAGGTAACGTAACTGATCGGGTTTGGGTTCTTTTGCGAGCAGGAGCCGGGTGAGCCCAACAATGGCATTCATAGGTGTCCTTATCTCATGGCTCATATTGGCCATGAACTGATGCTTGAGAAAGGCAGTACGCTCGGCGACCTCTTTTTCTTTTTTTGCCAGTTCGGTTTCCTGACGCACCTGCAGGTTTTTTAATTTATTGAGGGTTGTTTGTTTAAATATATCTTCCTTGAGTTTTTCAAAAGACTTGAGGTGATGAAAAGCTTTTGGGATATCGCCCATATTGTCATATAGCGCTGACAGGATCTCGTGTATACTCATGAGGTCGTGGCGGCGGGTGTATTCAACGCCAAGGATATAAGCAGCATCGAGCGATTTCAAGGCCTGACGATAATTGCCCTCGTCCATGAACAACCTGCCGAGGTAGAAGTGGCAGATGATCTGCACTTCCGCATTGCTCATTTTCTGAGCTTCAGAGACTGCATGGGTAAGGTATTTTTTGGCGTTGTCGAAGTCGAGCGTTTTATAGTAGACCTTGCCGATACCACTTTCGGCCATGACAAAAGCTGCGGTGTCCGGTTCAGAGCGCTTCAGGTTTTCTTCAAAGTAATGAAGTGCTTCATCGAACTGATCTTTTTTAAAGTAAATATTGCCAAGTGTATTGTAGTTATTGAGCAGGCTATTTACATTATGAACCCGCTCAAAAATGGGCAGGCATTTAAGTGCGTATTCAAGTGCGCTATCATAATCGCCAAGATCGTAGAGGAGGTTTGAGATACTGGAGAGTATTACCGACTGATAGTATTCTTCGCCGAGCTCTTCGTTGATGGCCAGTGCTTTCTCGTAGTGGGTGAGTGCATTTGCGAGTTCACCAAGGTCGCGATAGATGTTGCCGAGATAATACAGGGCAGTAGCCTGCATGTTGCGGTCGTGGATCTTATGGGCTATAATGAGGGCTTCGTTCAATGCCTGAAAGCCGGCATCGTACTCGCCTTTGAGGCGGTGGCAAAACCCCTTGAGGCAAAGGCCTCGACCAATACCGGTGGGGTATGCAATGATCCTGGAGTGGCCAATAATATCAGTAGCCATTTGTGCGGCTTCATCGACCTCAAAATTCTTTACTTCTTCGGCAATATTGAGTTGCGTATCTATACGGCCTTGTTCATCGGTCTGGCTGGCAAGTATTTCCTGCAATTCCTTATACCTCGGGGTATCTATCATATTGGCTTGTCTTTGAGAGTTATAAAAATACTCAATTTCAGATTGTGGTAAGGAACGATGACAAAATAAAGTATACCATCTTACTTGTTTTTTTTCATTTCTGCCTCATTGTAAAAGTCTTTAAATCGTTCACTATTCGCAGATTTTAGGTCTCGCATAAAAGAAAAATAGCTGCGTAGTACAGTCTACTTTATTTTGTCATCATTCCTAGCTGGTGCCCGAGTATTTAACCTTGTAGTAAATTCATGCCGTACCACTGCCCCAGCTTTAATGATCTTGTAAGTACTTCTATTGTTGTTATACATTTTTGTTTTTCTTTATTTAAAAATCTGCAGTTGATCTATGTTGATTTTTTTCGGGTTTTTTAATAGTGATGTAAGCTGGTGGCGGGTTTTGGAGGTTTTTGGAAATTTTATAGTTGATTTAGTATCAACTGAAAAAATGTTTTCAGTTGATTTTTTTGATTTTCAGTTGATTTTTTGTTTTGCATGATGATATATTTGTATGTATAACGTTTCGGGAAAGGGTGAATTTAACCCGCCACGGCGCGGCAGGCCCGCCTATGTAGTCGGACAGGCCCGCCTATGCAGTCGGGCAAGCCCTGTCCCGAATAAAATATCACACTGCCCAGAAAAAAAATTAAAATGGTTTAAGTTGTTGTTTTTCAATGTTTTAATGTCTTAAAAGGTAACAATACCCAATTACACGCAGGTTGCCACAAATCGTGAGGATTGAAAAAAAATAATTGAATAATTTTTGCAATAATTAGTATCAGCATAATGATACCGAGAAACTTAAATATTGCTCGTAAGAATTGAGCAAGTGGTTTCATTTATCTTTCTTTTTTGCTTTGCTGTTCTTATCAGCATGTTTAACGGCAGCGCCTATAATATCCATGAAAGTGCCTTTAACAGCTAACTTTTCATCGTATTTGCCCCGCTTCTTTTTTTCTGTGGCTTTCTTTTCTGCTTTTGCCATTGTGTAAAGTTAGGCAAAAACCATTTTTAGAATCGTATAAAGAAATGAACTTAATGTGTATAACTTATTATTATTTTGTTAGCTTTGGATTGCGTATTGCAAAAGCAAAGCTAAAGAAATATTTTCGCATTTCCAAACGTATGTTGTCTAAAATAAATTTGGTAGATTGTCTAAAGGTCTCTAAATTGCACCCTAATAGAAAAGATTAATAATAAAGATGCTAGAATGAGTAATGCAATTATTTTAAGAGATAAGGAAAGAGAAACGGTTATTAATTTTCACAATAGAAATATTGAGAGGGTTAAAGAGCAAATCATTGATTTGCAGGCCGAACTTTCTGATTCTTACGATCGCTTTACGGAGTTGACTGGGAAAGTTCATCCGGATTTAATAAAATCCGCCACCGAGCAGATCGAGCAGGCTTTTTCTCTATATTATAGAGAAAATATGCCTTTATGGGAAAAGGTGAAATTCACACTTTCTACAACAAACCGACTTAGCTCTACTCGCCAAATTGCTGAATTTATAAATCAGCAAGAGGGTGGTAATAAAAATCTACCTGAGATTATTAGCGCAATAGGGGCTACACTTAAGCCAAAGGTTGATAAGGGGATCGTGTTTGATAGGTTTGAGACTAAGTCGGGGGAGTATTATTACGGATTAGTGGAATGGTTCCGAATTAAGGGAATCCCAAAACAGGAGTACATAAAAAAAGCCACCGATTAGGGTGGCTGTAAGATAGTTAGTGTCCAGCTAACAACGGGTATAGTCTAATTGGTTAGGGCGCAGCCTTTCAAGCTGAGTAGCGCGGTTCGAATCCACGCATCCGTACAATGTTTAGTTTCTGTGCAACCAGTTTCTAAGCGCAATCAACAGGCGAAACAAAGTGAATGTTAGCCGAACCTCGTAAGATATCCACCTCATTTGTGGCGAACCTTGCGGGGGTTGGTTGTTTTGCAAAAATACGAATCAAATACATAATCTCCAAAAATATTTTGTTATACCAAGTACCTTGTTAGACATAATACTAAAATATATTTAATCAATTGCGTGCAACTTCGACTAATTTATTTATCTTTACGGAGTAAACGCAACTAAAATGAATTACGCATTCAAAACAATAGCAGAATTTAACGACTACTTTAAGGACGAAAAAACTTGTTATGAGTTTCTTGAAACACAGCGTTGGAACGGCGTTCCAGTATGCCCACATTGCGCAAGTGCTAAGAAACCATATAAGGTAAAAGCACGTGGAAAGTTCACAGATATTCCTTCTTATCGTTGCTCTGAAAGGTCTTGCGATTTACCTTTTACAGTTCGCACTGGCAGCATATTTGAAGGCTCTAAGGTTGAATTGCGTAAATGGTTACAGGCATCTTATGAAATATCTATCAGCAAAAAGGGCATTAGTTCTGTCGAACTTGCAAGTCGTATCGGTGTAAGTCAAAAGACAGCATGGTTTATAAATCATCGTTTACGCGCTATGCTGACCGAAACAAGCCCCGAATTACTTAGCGGCATAGTTGAGATTGACGAAACTTTTGTAGGTGGCAAAGAGGGCAATAAACACGCGAGTAAAAAGACAAACGGCAAAGGCAAGAGCGCAAGTAAAGTAAGCAAAAGGGGTGTTGCTGATAAGACTATGGTATTAGGTCTCATTCAAAGAGACGGTAAAGTAAGAACATTCGTTGTGCCTGACCGCAAAGCTGAAACCCTGCAAACTATTATGAGGGCAAATGTGGAGACAAACTCACGCATTATTACAGACGCATTACCTTCTTACGTTGAATTACGTGACGAGTACAACCACGAAAGTGTTAAGCATACATTGGGTAACTATGTTACTTACGGAGACAAACACACTAATAACATTGAAGGTTACTGGAGCATCCTTAAGAGGGGCATTATAGGCACGTTTCACAGCGTTTCACCTCAACACCTACAAAGGTATTGCGACGAATTTGCACAGCGTTACAACACCCGTTCTTTAGCACCCGTTGAAAGGTTTGTAGAAAGCATCAAAGGCGCGCACAATGCACGATTAACTTATAAAGTTTTGACAGCAACAATCAATAAGACGAAAAATTAAACTACCTATCCCATTCAAGCCTATAGGAAAAATTAGGCTTGGGATCATAAACAGAGGTTTCGTAAGAGCATGTAGCCTTATCAAATAAAACTTCTTTTATTAATTCGTAACTAACGCTTGTTTGAGTATTTAGTTTTTTCTTTAGTAGTCGCGCAGGCTTAACTGAACCCTTTTTATGTCTTAATTCTGCAATAAATTCTAGTAGTTGCATTTTCTCTGTTACTTGCAATTCCATGTGCGTACTTGATCTGCAATCCGAATCGTCAATTTGCATTCTTAAATGAATAATAGCAAAATCATTAAACATTAGGGGTTCTTTAAACCTTAAAATAACTTTATCCCAATCGCCGTCACCCGTCTTTACAATACCCTCGACAATCATTGTTTCCGAGGAAATAACGGGAGATTTTGTGCCAGACCAGGTATATTTATGCTCGTGCTCGGCAAATAGTAGTTGTTTGCAAACAATATACTTATGTGTTTCATAAGTAATTGTTTTCCCGTCATGAGTTATATATTTAGAGGTGGTCGATAGATTTTTATACCCCTTACTCGTCTGTTGGCCTAGATACTGGCTAAATGATATATATATTTTAATTAAGACAGCAATAAGGAAAATGATTATAGCGCTTAGCCCAATTATTGCTTGATTTTTATCGCTAAATGCTATAATCGCTAGGCCTATAATAGAAGCAGCGCTTGCAATATTTACAAATGTTCGCCCGAATATATAATCAAGTAGGGTAAAGAGATTCTTCATTAACTATATTTGTTTGAGAATAAATATAGTATATTATAGATTAATTTGCATCGCCGTCCATAAAATTAGTTTTAGTAAGCTGTTAATTTAATAGAATAAAAGATAAAATAACCGTGCCCTTACCACTAACGTTTTTATTTTATTTTAATTGTGTATGCTACAAATCTACTCAACATTTTGATATTTACAATAGCACCATCAGAATTTATAACCAAAATTATGCCAATACAATTACATGGCAATTGACTTTCGCCATCTAGTATTATTTATCTTTAGACAAATATACGACATTGCCCAAATTATGCCAAATCTATTTACTGCGTGTAAATCGGTATAGTTGCCTCTTAAAATGTCACGAAAATATCTCAGTTTTATCACAGTTCGACAAGCTCACTGCTGGCTCAGATTTTTATAATGTGTCGTCCTGATTTTGGTTGATTTTTTGATAATCTTCATGTTCATACAGCAAATTAGGAAGGAAATCCCGAAGCGTAAAATCAATATTTTATTGCGTATAAATGATCTTATTAAACTATATTTGATATGTTAAGTCGAATAAATATGAAGAGAAGCGTTACATTTTTAATAGCGATATTATGGTTGTCGTGCCATATTTGCAAGGCCCAGAGTAATGAAGACCTATCGGGTGGAGTAGTTTGGGAGAGTGAGCCATATATGGCCATAGACCCGGCGAACCCACAGCATATAGTGGTGGCGTGGATGGGGAATGTGCCGCTATCGCATATTTGCATCAAAATGATCGCAACGTTTAATGGGGGAGTGACATGGAGCAGTGCGGCTGCTATACCACATTATTCGCCAACATACACGAGCGCAGATGTATCGATGGTATTTGATCATGCCGGGAATGTGTATGCAACTTATATTGACTCAAGGAAGTCGCCGGACTCGGGGGCTGTGTATATAGTGAAATCGGCAGATGGCGGATTGACATGGGGCACGCCCAGCCAGGTGATCAGTGGTTTTGCAGACGGATCGAAATACCCGCTGGACCGGCCGTGGCTGTCGATAAGCAGAAGCACCGGAGCAACCCCGGATACGCTTTTTGTAACTACCAAGCCAGCGCCCTGGATAGCGCCGCCGAACAGGCCTTATTTTGTAAAGTCGTATGATTATGGGGTGACATGGTCGGCATGGAGGTATATAGATTCTACAGGGTTTCTTGTAGGTAACACCATACAGGCCCCAATGGCTGCCCCAGCCGTGGATTCGGCAGGGACGTTTCATTGTATTTATCCTGCCTATTTACCCGCGCAAAGCCCCTATGCCCAGTACCTCCTGGCTAACAGCGGACCTGCCAACTCGTTCAACTACAATGTAGCAGAGACCGTAATGTCGGCGGGACCAGTAGACAGCCTTGCCAAGGCGGGAGGACGGTTTATATGTGACCCAACCAACAACAAGCATTTTGCATTTGTGCATATAGAAGATGATTATGGAGACCTTGATGTTTTCTCGAGTGAAACAATGGACGGAGGTGTGACATGGAGCACGCTTGCCAGGGTAAATGACGATGCCGAAGGAAATGGCAAAATGCAGGATATGGTGTGGGCAAACTTTGATGAGCACGGAGACCTGGTGACGGCATGGCGTGACCGCAGAAACGCGCCGGGCACAGGATATGAGCAGCCAACTGAAGTATGGGGTGCGATAAAGTGGAAGGATTCTTTAAATTTTTCGGCCAATTTCAAACTATCGGACACAGCAGCACCATATGACAGCGCCTATCTGTATGGTAATGGCAATGACTTTATGAATGTGGCAATGGCGCAGGATACACTGAGTGCAGTGTGGGGCGATGTGCGGACAGGTGTACTTAATATATGGCTGGCAAGGAAGTACCTGCATGTGACGGATACGGCTATTGACACTGGCAGTACGGTAGTGAAAAATATAGTAAGTGAACAGCTTCCCATGGTGCATATATATCCTAATCCCGGCAGTGAGCAAATAACAGTGGAAGGCGAAGGAATGGTAAACATAATGCTCAATGATGTGAGCGGTAAAACCGTGCTGGAAAGGAAACCCGGCAGCAAAAAGTGTGTGCTTGACATTTCGGGGCTGGCGCGGGGAATATACATAGCTGTTGTGACGACACAACATGGGGTTGTGGACCAAAAAGTGGAGATAAGATAGGGAGGAAGCACCCTCTCCAATAGTTAAAAATATATCTGAAATAAGATGCTGCTATGCAATCATAGTACGACCAACCTTTTGCCGGCAGCAACCTTTGCCCGGGCGCAGAAAAAGGTTTTAGCATCATAGAATCACATTTTATATTTTAATTGTCATTTAGTTTTTGAATTTTTCTTTAGCTTGCCGACTCATGCAGTGGATATATTGGCTTATTGCTATTGTTTTATCGTTGGGGGCGGGTTATTGGGTGTATCGTGCTGATAAGCGGCGAGTAGTGCCCCTGCCATGGCTCACTTCTTTATTGCGGGCACTGGTGGTGTTTTTTACCCTTTTACTGATACTTGTGCCCACGATAGTGATCACGAAGAATGTGATAGAGAAGCCGATAGTGCTGGTGCTACAGGATGACTCGAGATCGATAGGGAATGCACTGGGGAATGATTCGGTGGAATACAGGAAAAATGTGACAGCGCTGACTCAAAGGCTATCGGATAAGTATAAAGTGGTGCAATGGGGCTTTGGGAATACGGTGCAGAACGATAGTTTTTTTGAGTATAAGCAGGGGGCAACAGATATATCGAGTGTGCTGGCCAGGGCGCAGGAGTTCTTCGGACTGCAAAACCTGGGTGCGGTGATACTGGCGACAGACGGACGTTTTAACGAAGGGATGAACCCTATGTACCAGCAGTTGTCGCTACACAGCACCATGTATACCGTGGGGATAGGCGATAGTGTGCGGCAGAGGGACCTAAGGATAGCGCGGGTATATGCCAATAAGACAGTGGCGGTGAACAGCAATTTTGAGATACGGGCTGATGTGGTGGCTGACCTGTGTAAAGGTTACAACAACAGTATAGAAATAAAGGAAGGCGATAATATGCTATCGACCGTACCGGTGGCGGTGAATAGTGATAAGTATGACCGGTCGGTATCGTTTACAGTGAAAGCATCGAGCGCAGGTTTGCACCATTATGTGATCAGCATGCCGGAAGCTGAAGGTGAAAAGAATGTGACTAATAACCGCAGGGATATTTTTGTGGATGTAGTGGAGGAGAAGAAAAATATACTGATCGTATCAGCGGCACCGCACCCGGATGTGAATGCGATAAAAGATGCACTGAGCGGGCTGGAGAGCTATAAAGTAACGGTGTGCCAGGCAGATAATTTCCCTGCTTCGCTGAGTGGGTATAATGTTATTATACTGCATGGGCTGCCGTCAGTGAGGACTAAAGTAGCGGCACAACTGGTAGCGGCCAGAAAGCCAATATGGTGCATACTGACCAGCCAGACTGATATTGCGGGCTTTAATGAGTTGCAACAGCTAACGCACACAACGGTGTCGCCGGCGGCACAGCATGATGTATTTGCAGCTTATAACCCGGCATTTACGGGATTTACCTTACCTCAAAATATAGCGCTGGTAACGGATAAGATGCCGCCACTGCAGGTGAGTGCGGGCAATATGCGTATGGCGCCGGGAGCAGCGGCACTGTTTATGGAGAAGCAAGGCGGAGCACCCGTATGGGTATTGCAACAGGGTAGTGTGCCTACGGCAGTGCTCATGGGAGAGAACCTGTGGCGCTGGCGGCTGTATGAGTTTAAGAATTATAATGACCATAGTGTGATAGATGAATGCATCAGGCAGACAGTGGGCTTCCTGAGTGCGAATAATAATGATAAGCCATTCAGCGTGGCGCTACAGAAATATGTGTGGAGTGACCAGGAGCCGATATCGCTGAATGCCTATCTGCTGAATGCAAATAATGAACAAATAAATACACCTGATGTGCAGCTCACTATCACTGATAGTGCGGGGAGGAAGCAAAATTTTTCGTTTGAAAGATCCGGAAGTGTGTATAGCCTGAATATAGGGATATGGGCAGGAGGTACATATACTTATAGTGCGCACACTACCTATAATGATAAGCAATATACTGCCAGCGGGAGTTTTGTGGTGGAAAGCGTGCCGCTGGAACTGATGGAGACAGGTGCGGACTACCCGCTGCTTTATGGGCTGGCCAAGAAGTATAATGGCAGTTTTGTAACTGCGAGGAATGTAAGCTCACTGTATGATAGTATAGCGCGTAACAATAATGTGAAGCCTGTGATACAGACAAATACTGAAACGGTGCCGCTTGTGGACAGAAAATGGTACTTCTTCCTGATATTGCTGCTGGCTGTGGGTGAGTGGCTACTGCGGAAATACTGGATGGCGCAGTAAGGCAGTTTACAGTTGGCAGTTAGTGGGGCTTTGTATAGGCGGATTTTCAATAATATGGTTGCGTTTTATGTGGCATCTTAAGTAACTTTGGGCGTTTAAAAAGGACATTTGAAGCAGGTATTTTTTTTGCTGGTAGTAGGTATAATCGCAGTTTGTTGTTATCCGCATGTTTGCGGGGCGCAGACAGTGGGCGATACTGTGGCGCAAAAAAACAGTGTGACCCATACATCGCAGGCAGAAGTGCCGCAAAGCGCGGGGGATGCAGATAATGTTGCAGATACGGTGGTGGATAGTGTGGCGCTGGCAAAGGCGAGACCTTTTCAGCCAAATCCTAAGAAAGCGGGGCTGTATAGTGCGCTTGTGCCGGGACTAGGGCAGTTATATAACCGACAATACTGGAAAATACCGGTAGTATATGCGGGGCTTGGCGTGTGTGCTTACTTTCTTGTGACTAACTACAAGAGTTATGAATCGTACTACACGGCATATGTGGGGAGAATAGCTAATCCTTACCCAACCGATAAGTATGTGGGGGTGTTAAACACGGCTCAATTGCAACAATATGCAAATGACGACAATAAGTATCTTGATATTACAGCGTTGTGCACAGTGGTGGGATATGCACTGCAGGTATTGGATGCGGTGACGGGCGCACATCTAAAGAATTTTGACATCTCGAGGGATATATCTATGAAAGTGCAGCCGGTGGCGATGCCAAACGGGATAGGGTTGGGGCTTGTGATGAATATAAAGTGATATGAAAATACAGCCTGATAAGAAAAGAGATGCATTTGCATTTAAAAAATTAATTTAGCCGAGCTTTCCTAAGGTTTATGGTTTTTAACTCATTACAGTTTCTTGTGTTTTTCATGGTGGTATCCATTCTGTACTACCAGATAAAAAATCAGAAAGGGCGGGTATGGCTGTTGTTGCTGAGCAGTTGTTATTTCTATATGACATTTGTGCCGCTCTATATATTGATATTGGGCTTTACAATCGTGATCGATTATTGTGCGGGTTTGGTGATATCGCAATCGGAGGGGAGGAAGCGAAAAGCGTGGCTGACGCTGAGTGTTATAGCGAATGTGGGTATACTGGTATTTTATAAGTACTTCAATTTTTTACTTGGGAATATTGAGCCGATCATTACCTATTTAGTACCTAAGGCTAAGGTGCCGTATATGAATATTATTTTGCCGATCGGGTTGTCGTTTCATACCTTCCAGGCGATGAGCTATACTATTGAAGTGTATAGGGGGAACCAGAAGCCGGAGCGAAATTTTATAGTGTATGCATTATATGTGATGTACTATCCGCAATTGGTGGCGGGGCCTATAGAGCGGCCACAGAATATGCTGCACCAGTTTCATGAATACAGGACTTATAACTGGGATAATATAAAAGAGGGATTGGCGAGGATGTTGTGGGGCTTTTTTAAAAAGGTGGTTATTGCCGACCGGGTGTCGATAGCGGTGGATTATGCTTTCAATAACCATACGACGCTTTCGTGGTGGTCGCTGCTGATAGCTGCGATGCTGTATTCTTTCCAGATCTACTGTGATTTTTCGGGGTATTCTGATATTGCGCTGGGGGCATCGAAAGTAATTGGGATACAGCTGATGGAGAACTTCAATGAACCGTATAAGTCTAAAAACATTACTGAGTTCTGGACACGGTGGCATATCTCACTATCATCGTGGTTCAGGGACTATGTGTATATACCGCTGGGTGGGAACAGGCTAGGGGAGAAGCGGAGGAAGCTCAATGTATTTATCGTGTTCCTACTAAGTGGGTTGTGGCATGGGGCTAACTGGACCTTTGTGGCATGGGGATCGCTGCATGGGGCGTTGGTAACAATATTTCCTGCCAAAAATAAGGCGGGAAGTAAAGCGAATGGGGCTGCCACTGCCGTATTCATTGTAATCAATTTTCTGATAGTAACCTGTTTTTGGGTGTTTTTCAGGGCGAGTAATATAAGTGAAGCGGGAAAGTACCTGGCAGAGATATTTAGTTTTAAGGGAGGTGTGTCGAAGTTTGGGCTGAATGCGGTGGAGTTATTATTCTCGGCAGGGTTTATTGCTGCGATGCTTTTCAGGGAGAATAAATTTAAGAGCCACTATATAAAGAGCAATACATCATTTGCGATCTACCTGACATTGATGATCGCATGTTGTTACTTTTTCGGGGTGTTTGGAGAGAATCAATTTATATACTTTCAATTTTAGCAGGGCATGATCAAAAAGATACTTGCATGGTTTTGTGCTTTAACAGGCATCGCGCTTCTGGCAAGCTCTTTCTACATGCCTGCCATGCTGAAGGTGAAGTGGGTAAGAGAACACCAGCTAAAAAATACATGGTTCGGGAAAGATGAGAGTGCATGGGGCGACCTGACCAATATGGCGTTGCTGGGTGGTGTGGAGAAATTCAGGGAGCCGTATTCTTATAAGTTTCACAACCCAAATGATAACGGCAATAAAAACATAGCACTTTACCTTTACGGGGATAGCTATACTAAAGATGTGCCTGAGTTTGCGTTTGCCAACGTGGGAGAATTTTATCATGGAACGAACACGACCGGGCTGGCTTATAAACTGGACCCTAGAAAAAAGAACGTGCTGATACTGGAAACTACAGAACGGTTTGTGATGGGCTCTCTGAACAATTATGAGCTGTTTAATGTGCTGCGTAAAGATGATGGGCAACCGATACGTATATCGCATGGAGGTGACGGGAGAAAAAACTATTCGGTAGTAGTGAATAAAAACCTGGACTATCTTTTGTTTGACTATAACATCGTGAATTTGGTGAGGGAGTGTAAGGCGGGGATGAACTACTCATTGTTTGACAGGGCATCGGGGGATGTGGCGATATCGGATAACGGAAAGTATTTATTTTTCAGGACGACAGTGTTGCCAAGCGGTGTATTCAGTAGCTATGCACCTGTGAGTGATAATACGATCAATGACCTTGTAAAAGGATTGGACTCAGTGTATGACCATTATAGAAAAGAGGGTTTTTCGGAAGTGTATTTTTCTATTATCCCGAACCCGGCAACGATTTTGCAGCCGGGTGGATATAATAACCTGATACCGAGGCTGAAGAGTAATCCCGGATTAAGGATGCCTTACCTGGACATATATGATACATTCAAAAAAACAGCCAACCCTACAAAGCTATACCGAATAGGGGATACACACTGGAATGACAATGGGATGCAAATATGGCTGAACGTGGTAAATACCGAACTCAGAAAAAAGAGCCAGGAGTGGAGATGATGGATATGACGAATGAATATGCAAAAAATAATTTTACTTTTGTAAAGCGCGTGTGTGTTAAAAATCAAATAAAAGATAGCTAAGAATGCTTTTCAATTCCTTCCAGTTTTTACTATTCTTTCCGATCGTCACCATTATCTATTTTTTATTACCCCATAAATTCCGTTGGTTTCATTTGCTTGTTGCCAGTTGTATTTTTTACATGGCCTTTGTGCCGATCTATATACTCATCCTTTTTATCACTATTATCATAGATTATTTTGCGGGGATACTGATAGAGAATGCGGAAGGCAGCAGGCGAAAATGGTTTCTTGTGATGAGTATTGTGGCGAATGTGGGTGTGCTGGCTTATTTTAAGTACTATCATTTTTTTGTAAACAATGTAGAGCATGTGTTTCGGTGGGCGCATTATAATGCGCATATACCCCTGCTCAATATTCTACTGCCGATAGGGCTTTCGTTTCATACGTTCCAGGCGATGAGCTATACGATAGAGGTGTATAGAGGACATCAGAAAGCGGAGCGGCATATGGGTATTTATGCCCTGTATGTAATGTTTTATCCGCAGTTGGTGGCCGGCCCTATAGAGCGCCCTCAAAACCTGCTACACCAGTTTCATGAAAAGCATGCTTTTGATTATGATAATGCTGTGGGTGGCTTGCGGCAGATGTTGTGGGGGCTTGTGAAAAAAATGGTGATCGCTGACAGGCTTGCGATCACAACAGATAACATCTTTAATCATTCGCACAACTATTCGGGCGTGTCGCTTGCGATAGGGGCTATATTTTTTACGTTCCAGATATTCTGTGATTTTTCGGGATATTCAGATATTGCAATAGGGGCTGCACGGGTGATGGGTTTTCATTTGATGACGAATTTCAACAAGCCTTATCATTCCAGGAGTATATCTGAGTTCTGGAAGCGCTGGCATATATCCTTGTCGACGTGGTTTAAGGACTACTTATACATATCGCTTGGGGGTAACAGGGTGAGTGTGCCGAGGATGTACTTCAACCTGTTCTTTGTATTTCTTGTGAGCGGTTTTTGGCATGGTG
>Ga0302185_10001738_pt1 | contig 14929 bp, 18 predicted proteins | sample II_Bog_E1_1_FD_200231 | JGI IMG/M metagenome (GOLD analysis project Ga0302185, IMG submission 200231) | Peat permafrost microbial communities from Stordalen Mire near Abisko, Sweden - II_Bog_E1_2 | ecosystem: Environmental > Terrestrial > Soil > Wetlands > Peat | place: Sweden: Abisko... | reverse complement strand
ATAAAAAATCTTTTTAATTTAATAGTTAAGAAAATTGGTTTAATAATATTTTTTCTATTCTATGCGGTAAGATTTTATTTGTGTTGTAAGGGTCTATATTTAAGATTTGCATTATGTGAGCAACCATATATTTTATTGGAATTATTTTTATGGAATCGGCTTAATAAACCTAAAATTATTTTTCCATATCCGTCTCGTAATCGCTTAACGCTCTCAAGCTTAGACTTAGAAAGCCATCAGTTCTAAGTACCAATAAATAAAAGAATGATACTTTCCTTTCCCCTTAGCAATAATAAAAATAACTTCGATCGCTTCAATATTAATACTTAACGAAGCAGAGATCAAACATATAAAACAAAATTAATTCTATTCGACAACCACAAATATCCCTATGCCGGAGCAGAGCTGAAGTTGTACAAAATAAAATTCGCAATTTAATATCGAAACATTCAGACGCCATCCTGCCGCCTATTAGTAACATTAGTCGCATACTTGACAATCCTAATAATTAGGATTCACAACGGTTAAATTACATAAAAACTGAAATTGAGTAATATCCAAAGAGAAGCCTAACTTTGAACAATCAAAAAAAGAGTAGCTCCATAGAATTACTCAATAAAAATGTCCATAAAGACAATATCAGAAGTTATGTGAAGAGAAATAAAAAAAAAGTGTATTATAATCCAGAACAGGTACATAAAAAACTATCTTTGAATCAAGAAAACATTGGTTTATAACTAGGCAATTTTAAAAACAAAAGAAGCATCAGTCAAATGAAAAAACACAGTAGATCAAATAATGTTAGTTTGAGATCGCTGATTAAAAGCAATAAAACTTAAAAATCTCATAAAGCCAACTATACTTAATAATTTAATTGGTTTGCTCTAAGAACTCAATACACACAATCGTTAATTAGTTTGACTTAAATATACACAAATAATCAAAATGAGCAGACCTTGGCTGATAATGATAATAAAATTCCAAAAATTCCGCTTAAAGAGAATATAAAATAATTTTTAAAAAGATATCAACCAAAAAATTAAGAAGTGACCATTAAAACCATCACAAAAAGCCCGTTTTGTGCTGTTTAATATGGTAAGAATTAGCTCTATATTGGAGAAATGATTGGAAAGAAGAAAAGTGGAATGGGAATATTAATTACTTAAAATAAATGCTTCGAAGGCTTTTGGAAGAGCAATGAGATAATAAGAGGAATTGAAATTAATGAAGAGGGAGTTTTTAAAGGGTTATATGTTAATGATTTGAGAGAAGGAAGAGGGGAGTTTTAATGGCATACTGGGTAAATTTATGTGGGAGAGTGGAAAAAAGGCATGAAAGATGGCGAAGGATTGTGGATCAATCCAAGGGGAGATAATTATAATGGCAAATGGAAAAATGGTAGGGTAGAAGGAATTGGAGTATTCACTGTTAAAGGTCGAAGCGATAGTAAAAAAGATCGTAAATATAAAGGCTCCTTTCTAAATTTTAAACAGCACGGGTTTGGTCGCTAATATTTTTAAAATGGCGATTATTTTTAAGGAATTTATAGAGAAGATAGGCCTAACGGGCAAGGAGTGTATCGATGGAAGAACGGTGCAATATATGAAGGCTAATTTTTATCAGGAAAATGTGATGGATTGGGTGTCTTAAAAACTCCTTTTAATCTTGTTTATAAGGGTCAATTTATCCAAGATAAACCTGAGGGGGAATGCTAAATTCTCCTTCAAAATGGAGATATTTACTACGGAATGGTGAAAGATGGCAGAAAAAATGGAAAAGGAACCCTTAAGCTAAAAAAAAGTAACTAGATGTTAAACGGATATTGGAAAGACGATTACTTCGTAAATGAAAAAGAATAACTCTAATAATGATTTTTAATAATAGCAACTTTAATTATCCTTCAATAAAAATATTGTATTTATTTGTCTTAAATTTTATATAGACTAATAGGTCACGCTACTTAATTTCAATGTCTTAGATTATAAATATTTTATATTAAAATGCCTAATAGTTGAAGAAAACTTTAAAAATAATTATAACAGTCATAAATAGGAGGTCTAATGCTTTAACTTGATACTATCTCTTCTAAGTATAACATTATTATATAAAATTATCTCTCTAAATGATGTATCCAAACCCTTATAAATAGTAGCTTTATGTCTTCACTGTTCTCTGCATCAAGCTCATTATTGCAAGATTTGTGAAAATGATAACTTGGACAGATTAGTATCATCATGAGCCAAACATGGTTCCATTACACATGAACTCAGATTTGAAATAATTTTAATTCTTAGATGGGGAAAATATATATTGTTCAAGAGAAAGTCATAACAATTATTTAATATATCTAGAACTACCATTGAATAGCATACCGTCAAAAAATTAATCTTCAAATAACAATGAATCTCAAATGGTATTCATAAAAGATAATCTTGAAACCAACCTCAAAGAAGATATTTGTATTGAAAATAAAAATTTAATGCCGATTAGTGAAGATTATTAGTCTTAAATTAATGGCAGGAAAAACATAGATTTAGAGTAATAAATATCAACAAAAATTGATGAGTAATAGAAAATCTAAGAGAAATCTATTTAACTATCTGCAAAAAAAATAAAAGTAGAAAGCTGCATAAATCCGGAATCAAAGTTTGATAATAAAGATACACCTGCCTATCACAGTTAAATTTATATTTAAAATAACTGTAAAATTCCAAAGGATCCTTTCGTGTATTTGGAAAATTAATAGCAAAAATAGGAAAATGGTGATTTATAAGAAGAAAAATCAATGATAGATTCTTAATAAGATCATTATATGGAAATTCAATTGGAAAATTTGAGTATAAGTTGGTAATAAGAAACAATTTAGACCAACTGCGATATTTATCAGGAATCATAACATTTTATGCATGATAATCATCCTCTCATAGATTTTGTCGCTTAACTCAACGAATAATTCAACCCTTTTTCAATTACAATATAATTTATGCAAGGATATAATCAAAATATATTTTCACAATCTTAAATCAATGCTGAAGAAAACTAATGCTCTCTTTCTTCAATTGATATAAATTAATCTGCAAGCTAAAACAGCAATTCCGATTTTGATTAATTTAATAATACCTTAGACTTAGATCATGAAAGTTCTTTCGATCGTTACGGACTTAATTATTTGGATTAACTAGTTTTATCGGTCTTAAATAATCATTAAATATTTTTTGACAGAGTGATATAATCTTTTTGCCTTATTTTTCATAACCATTGGGATATATCAAAGTTAAAATGGAGAAGAATAGAAAATCATTAAAATTTTAATTTTGTTAATTAAAAAATCATTTAAGAAGAAGTAATAAATATTGCTACTGTCAAAGTTACTTAATCAGAGTATCTAATAATTATGGGAACCAAAATTAAATGTGATTTCGTGAATGAAGAATATCAAGAGATTTTATTGTCCTATAATTTGGATTAAGATTAATATCTTAATGAAGAATCCTATTAGCCAATAAGACTAGAACAAACCACTAATTTTAACTTTTATCGATTTAGATAAGACCTTTTTGCAAATAAAATGAATCTTGGACCTCAGCATGGATTTATCCGAAACAAACATTTCAAGAATTTTACCAAAAAATACCCAGATAATTTTTGTACAGAGACTAATTAATTATCAATAAAGGGTTGCTAATTCTTCCAAATTTACCCGGCAATTTAATGATAAATTAACAATCATGATTTAATAAATATCAGTTAAATTTCATATATTCAAGTATTCGTATGCATTTTTAAAATATTACATCAAAAATGAAGTCAGCAGGAAGGTAGTATATTTTGTTTAATTTAAAACTTAAATGTGTTGTTATAAAATTAGAGTTAAGCAATAGCAGAACTGTCTTTATTTATACCTAATACCTTTCGTATTTTATATCAATCCTCAATGCATTCTTTAAATTAAATTTTATCAATATAAAAAATATAACATTAGTATTGAGCTGTATGTAAAGATTATCATTGGATAGAACTTCGATAATTGGTTTACATGCCAATACAAATTATTAAAATAAATCAATAACATTTGAAAATTGCTAATTAAATTATCATGATAATTATCAACAACAAATTACTCAATATTTAGAAGTCAATCTTCAGAGAAAAGATAGGGTTTCATAACAAATAGAAATTAGGTTTAGATAGCCCTCATTCTTCTCCTCATAATGATTTTTACAGTTTTATCTTTTTTATTTATCTATAGTTATTATAAAGAATAGTTGTTCTTCCATAGCTTCATGAACAAAAATATACACCAGTGGATCACACATGGTAAACAATACAATCGAATGCTCTTCTTTTATGAAGAAAAAGTACTTGATCTCACCGAATTTTCAATACAACATCCGGGAGGGAAAAAGGCCCTCGCGAACTATATCTTTAAGGATATCACTGATATTCTCTTTAATGTGTTCCCTCATAAGAGAGAGTAGACTCTTAAAAGACTTTTTAACTATATCGTTGGAACTATTCCAGAACTTGAAGTGATTAAACGCTCTAGAGCTGAAAAATGTCCGCATTAGATAGGTGCTAAATAAAAGAAAAAGGTTTGTTTTAAGAGGAAATCAGGCATCAATTAAGAAACCTGCTAAGAGAATAACTTTGAGATGGCAAAACTGTTAGATAAAAAGCAAAAGGTGCAAAGCAAAGAGGAAACAAAATCTAAATAAAGAAAGCATTAGAATAAATCAAAGAAAAAGTAAGCACGAACTTTCATTAAGCCTTAGGAGTCTACACCTAAGTTGAATATAAAAAAAAATGCAGAAAAAACGTCTCTGAATATAGTAGAATCTGCGGTAGAAAGGAATATCGAGAATGAGTTCAATAAAGATATTTAATTTAACTAGTGTTTAGATGAATAAAAACCGGATTTTAAAATTCCGATTCAAAGCTTTCGCCTTATGAATAAACTTCAAACATGATTTATCATTTTTGAACACTGCTGTGATTGTCAGATGAGCAGTTAATTTTGATAATAGCCCAGTTTATAAAAGAGTTAAATCAATATTCATGCCTATTTTGGCACTTATTTATTGTATTATTGTTGTTCGTTTTATTCTTCTATTAATGGATATATATTAACTATTAAAAAAAATATAGAATTAGATATATTTAAACAAGTTTCTTAATTCCAGAGACTCAAGACTCATAGACTCATATATTCATTAACTTTGATCTCATCGATAATTGATTTAAGTTATTCACTATTTCCATTAAGTTATAATATAAAACAAAATTAGCAATAAAGAGGAACTTTGAAAATATCATCCATTATTTTTGAGGAAAATAGATTGTATATACTTACTAAAAGCTATTTGTAAAATATGTCATATTAATACATTTCATCAACTTCCACGATGATCTTGAAACTAATTGTAAAACAATAATTTAAAATATTGATGAGGTGCTGATGAATTTAGCTAAAAATGGCGGGACTACTTAATTGAATAAGCAAAGATATATTTCATAATTTAATTTCAATGTCATCTTCTCACAGCAAAAATCCCAGCAACCGAGAAGCACATGACAAATCATAATCACGCGGTGATCGGGATGCCAAGAAAGGCAGTCCACACAGCCGTTCCAGCCACTCCAGCCGATCGAGTGGTTCCAACAAAAACGATCATAAAAGAAGCCACTCCAGATCCAATAAGCATAAACCTTATTACAACGATAACCAGCGTGGATATCAGGAGAGAATTGAGCCTAGCACCAAACTTTTTGTTACGAATATCGATTCAAAGGTATTTCAACAACTATATAGTTTACGCAGGATTAACTCAACAGAGATTTGAAGGCTTTGTTTTAACCCTTCGGTAGCATCAAACAAATCACTATCAAGACCAAACAAGGAAGCAGCAACTCTTACTGCTTCATAGATTATGAATCAGTTGAATCAGCCACCAAGGCACAAGGAGAGTAATCATTCAACCACTCAGACTTAAAGGCAAAGACTTCAAGGGGAAGGAGTTGAAGGTTTAGTTCGGAAAGGGTGAGCGCAAGACTGATGACAGGAGATCGTACAACTTACAATAATCCAGGGATAAATGCTATATTTGCCACAAGGAAGGCCATTTCGCCAAAGACTGCAAATACAATCGTTTTGCGGCTAACAACGATGGTAATTAATGTTAGATGCAGATTATCGCCGCGACAGAGGAGACAGCAGAGATCGTGGCAGAGATTATAGGGATAGGGACTATGATCGCGAGCGCCGCCATCGCAAGCGTGACTCTCGTTCTCGTTCTCGCTCGCACTCCAACTCCAGTTCCTCATCGAGAAGCTATAGAAAGAGACATCATGATAGGGATAGAGATGACTACAAGCGTAGAGACAGAGATACTCGCAGATCTCCCTAAAGAAGAGGTGGATATTCCTCATCCAGAAGATATTGATCCTCATATCCAATCCAATAGACCCTATTATCTAGGCCTGACAACTCACTGCTAATAGATCTTCTTGACCTGATTAGTACAGTCTGCTTTCCTGTGAGGCCTTTACTTTGCTTGGTCGTCTTTCTTTTGCAGGCCTGTCCTTTTTGGTTGCCTATCCTATGAGACTGTCCTTTGTTGCTCACTGCCTATAATCGTTTTCTAGCTACTATAAAGACGGCAATAAGAACTGTGAGGTAAATATGATATATGTAATTAGATGATGGATCAGTTGTGAAATATCCTCTCGAAATCCTTCTCGGCTAAGTGAGTTTTGCTGACAATGAACCTAGACAGATCCTCCAGAATCTAGTTAAATTTAATATCATCCTTATTCTTGGTCAAATTTTTGTTATTGCCCAACACGTTCCTGAGTTCACCCTTACAATCCAGCAGTTGATCCAGGTCTCGCAAAAACAGTTTCAGTTAGCTGATGTCACAACTTTTCTTATCCTTGCCGATACTCTTCACGAAAATCTTGTAGATTGACTCAAAACGGGAAATGAAGTATCTGTTCATGTTCTCTACCTTCGAGTACTCAGTTAATAACTTGGTCAAATGAGTGTTGGGGTGCAAGTTATGGTTGTGGCGCATTAGATACTGACCCAAGAAGATACAGGGATTAAAACGACTGCGCACTTAAGGGTCAATTTGATCTGTATTGTTCATTAATTATTAGAGTTACTTGGATAGAGCAACCATGCCCTCTGTGAGGGTTGGCAGCAATTTCTCGACAAGGTAAAGATCCTTATAGAATTTGCGACCTTCCACCACGACACTCTCACGCTTCAAGTTGTCAAAGGGTACCTGAAAATCAATTTGTTTAAACTCATCAACGAACCTTTCCGCTTCCTTCATCTCGTCCAGCTCCATCCTAACTAATTTAAAACTGCAATTGATTTATTCACACAGTACACAAATATCATAATGAAACTTCTTAATTCCTGGATAAATGTATTCATTGAATGATAAAATAATGAGGCCTTTCGCAAATCAGATTAATGACACTGCTGGCAAAATAGATAGGGATATATTGATAAATCATTTAATATTAAATAATAAATTGAATGGGTTCAGGAAAGCCTAGAGGTATCAGAGCTGGCCGCAAGCTAGCCACAAAGCGAAGACTTCAAAAGTGGAATGATAAAGAATACAATGCTCGATTGCTCTGCTCCCGATTCAAAAATCCTTTCATGGGTAGTTGCATGGCCAAGGGACTTGTTGTCGAAAAAATCGGAGTCGAGTCCAAACAGCCAAACTCAGCTGTCAGAAAGGGTGTCAGAGTTATGCTCAAGAAGAATGGCAAGAAAGTCGCAGCTTTTGTGCCATGGGATGGTTGCCTCAACTATCTCTCCGAAAATGACGAGGTCCTAGTGGCTGGTTTTGGTAAGAAGGGTAAATCCAAGGGAGATATTCCGGGTATCCGATTCAAAGTGATTGGTGTAAAGGGTATTTCGCTGGTGGCACTATTTACTGGCAAGAAGGAGAAGAAATGATGATAACTAAATGTGGCAGAAACACTGCAATTTATTGACTATTATTATAGTGTCAGTTTATAAAGAGTTTAAATGTCGAGAAGAACCATTTCGCCACTCAGAACGCCAACTAGGTCAGAAATGGATCCTAGGGACAATATCATTCGTAAACTCAAGGAGGATCTTATCGTGGCGAGGGGGCGTGAGAAAGAACTGGCGATTTTGTAGAACTACATCTTAGAACTCATAGATAAGACCAAACTGCTTTCCGCTGAAACTGTATGAAATATCATTAGGCTAGGTCAAAGCAGACTAGTAGGGTAGACTAAAACTGTAGCTGACTCTAAAAACGATAAACTAGCTTAAAAAATAGGTGGATGCACTACGAATAGAAATGCGTCGATGTTCTAACGAATTGCGAGATGCCGAAGCAGAAGAGGAAGAACTAAAGAAAGTTCTCAGCAGCAAAATGATCGAAATTGAAAAACTGAAGAAGGATGGAGTATCCCTTCATAGCGATAATTAGAAACTTATCAACTAGCAATATCGATTGAGAACACAGGAGGACGAAATCGTTCATTAAATAAAAAAACTGACAGAAGGCCTGCGTGATTTCGAGGTGAGGATCGATGAAATAAACCGCAAAATATTAGAGGCCAAGTCTTATATAAACGAAATGAGTGAGGAGAACCGATTGCTGAAGGACAAGTTAAAAAGCTACTAGCAGTAAAACTCGGGTATGGGAAATGAGTTATAGCAAAAATAATAGAAAATCGACAACTTGTAGCAAATCTTCGCTGAAAAGCATGAGTTAATAAAGAATCAGGTGGAGAATTACATAGAGATTGAACACCAAAATGAAAAGAACTACAAATAGACGAAGCACAAGCTAAACCTGGTCAAAATATAAAATGAAAAATATAATTAGCTCACCAATATTTTAAGTACACTATGCAACACTCAGAAAAAACAGAAAAAACTATTGGAGACAGGAGTAAAGAACTCAATTAGTCCAGAAATTAGAGTGACCAAATTAGGAATATCAATCGGGATTTCTCTAATATGAATAACAGGATGAAGGAAGACTTATCTGCTTGTCAAGACCATCTACAGAACCTACTCAAACACAATGCATTCATCCAGCAGCAGATGGAGAACTATGTCAAGGAAGACGAAGCCATCATCAATATAATTCGTAAAAAGAGAATTCTCACAGTCTCCAACTCTCTTCGTGTGTCGAGGAAAGAGGGGAAGACTACCGAGCGCACATACCAGTGAAAGATATGTATTAATATTAATTAATGATAATTGATAGCCAATGCAGAGGAATATAAAATATGCGAAGCTGCAAAAAGTTGTTAAAACACAGAAAAATGCGCTTTTAATCGAATAAATAAATTAACAGTAAGTAATGAAAGTAGTTTATCATTATATAATATTTTGAGAGTGAGTTTGAATAATGATATCATAAATTCAGTAATATTAATTTTGTTTGGATAAATGGGTGTTAATAAATTAAGATACGTGCTACAATTTGGAAAGATATGGTTATAAGTTTGCTGCTGATAAATAATTTATAATTTTAGTTTAACTTCGATCGCCGCAATTAATGAAGAACGGTAATTTGCCCATTTCAGGTGAAAGCATGCTTTCTCTGTCCGCAGTCTATCACTCCAAACAGGCCAAAACTCCATCATCAAAGCAGAATAGCTTTAACGCATGGAAATAGGGATAAAACGAGCATGAGATACCCAAATCACCAGTACAGGACAGGAAAGCAGCCAATAAAGCCAATATGGACTTGAGAAGTACCATGGGACCAATTGTAAGTTACTTTTAATTTAGAAAAAATAAAAAATCGACTCTTACCTCAGGACGACAACTAACTCATTCTCCTGGAATGCTGCGGGAGGAAGCCCAGTCCCCTTTCGAGCAATAAAAAAAGATCAAAAGCCTCAATATGAATCAGACACAAAAAAGACCAATTTATCCAAAATATAAAATGACGTAGTTCAAGAGAGAGATACTGGTCAAATCAACTATAATACAATCATGTAAAAATTAGATAAAAAACAAAAACTAATCGATTAACTTAAAAAATTATCGGAAGTGAAAATTTCCGAAACGATGAGGAGTCCGTATGAATAAAATAGAAGTGGGAAGAAGGATGTATCTCCAAAAAATAGCAATGCGACGGTGTTCGCTAACAGTTCCTACAGTGGGGTTTCAAATTTCACAAGTAAGTATTTAAAAGATGAAATAAAAGATACGATGACCTCAACTCCTGAGAAAATACGGTATAAAAATGATAATTCCTTCAATTATTTGCAGGAAAAAACATCAAATAAAACTCCTTAAAAGATTGTCATAAAAAACAAAAACCCTGAATAGAATCAGTTCAAGAAGAATTATGATGGCAGTCATACTCCCAGATCAAATAAACCAGAAGTTGAACCGTATGTTAAGAAAAATTATGAAGAAAGTCATACCCCGAGAACAAATAAACCAGAGGCTGAATCATATGTTAAAAAGAATTATGAAGAAAGCCATACCCCAAGAGCAAACAAACCAGAAGCTGAGCCCTATGTTAAAAAGAGTTATGAAGAAAGTCATACTCCAAGAGCCAATAAACCAGATGAACCCTATTTTTAGAAGAAATGGACTTCAAAGTTAAATTTACCAAAAACATCAACTAATATTGGCCAATATAATTCGAGCTATGCCAGTGAAACTACCAATACGAACCAATTTTTATCTTCAAAGTTACTGAATGAGGGGTATACCAACAATTTTGGGCAAAAATCTAAATAAAAAACAAATACTGAGGCAAAAAGCAATAGTAGCAGTAATACCTCTGCCAGAGTAGAGTATATTGATAATAAAAATATAAAGGATAATCGTGAGACGACGGACTATAAGTATGGAAAAAGTGTACCAAATAACTCTGCATCAAAAACATTGTCTCTCCATGATTTTGAGCTTCAAAAATCTTTAGGATAGGGTAAATTTGGGCTTGTTCACCAAGTCATACATAAATAAACCAAAAGCATCTTTGCCCTCAAGAAAGTGAGTAAAGCCGTCATCAAGTCCAACTACATGATTGACCAATTCCTTCAAGAGATTAAGATTCAATTTTTTTGCGACCACTAAAACATCTTGAGACTGTATGGTTTTTTTGATGATAAAGAGAATATTTATCTTATCCTTGAATATATGGAGGAAGGCACTCTTTTCAGTCAACTCAAGAAGAGCAAAAATAAAATTTTAGGGGAAGGCTAAGCTGCCACCAAATTGAAACATGTCGCAGCTGGCATTAAATATTTGCATGAAAAAGGAATTGCACATCGAGATATCAAACCAGAAAATATAGTCATGTCACATGGAGTCGGCAAACTTTGCGATTTTGGGTGGGCAGCCATCTGCACTGAAAGGAGAAAAACCTACTGTGGTACCTTTGACTATGTTGCCCCTGAAATTCTGGAAGGAACTGAGTACGATATGTCCGTTGATCTGTGGTGCTTAGGAGTACTGGCTTTTGAGCTATTAGCTGGAAAAGCGCCCTTCTATCACATAAGCCGCAAATAGACTATGAAAAAAATATTGAATGTACAAAATATCTAATTTAGGTGGAGTCGACAGCTATCGAATTTCCTCCGCATTTTTCAAAAAACGCAGTATCTTTCATCTAAAACCTTGTGAAAAAGAACCCCGAGGAAAGAATGACTGGATAGGACATGTTGAGGCATCCTTTCCTGAGCTAGATAAAGTAAAGGTAAATGTGAGATGGGCAAGTCGATCTGATCTTAATCACAATTTACATTTATGTTTCTAACCACAAATGATTTATTTACCTATTACTAAATGCACAAGAGATAATCTGTTCTTGATATCTTAAAATACAATCACTATTGTCCTTCACGAGCTCCTCCTCTTCTTCTGGCTTCACGCTTGGGAGCAGCCTCATCTGCAGCCTTCTCCTGTTTGGGAGCTTCTTCAGTAGTGGGCTTTTCCTCAGTAATCTTCTTTTATTCTTTTTGCTCGCGAGGTTTTCTCTCTCCTCTTTCTTTTCCGTCAGTTCTGGGTTTTCTTTTTCCACCAGTCTTGAAATCTTTTCTGACAACCTCTGCAGCCTTGATCTCGATTCTATCCTTGATGCTGTTGGCAAAATCATCTCCAAATCTTCTCTTGATCATTTCGACTGTCTCGTTATCAATGGTAACCTGAATGGTTTATAAAGTACCTGATTGATGTTGATTTCGGACTCCTTAGGTACCCAATCAAGTCTTCTCTCTCGTTCCTCCTCCTGCACTTTGAGAGAGATTCCCTTGACTGGTCCGCGCTGAATACGCTTGACCAAATGAGTAGCAAATCCTGCAATCTTGTTCCTCAAGCTTTTAGTGGGAACTTTGGCGACTTCGGAAAGTATCTTTTTATTGATATGGAAATCATTGGTGAGTTTCTGATAGTGTTTCTCAAGAAGGACCTTGGCAGCTCTCTTGATGGTTTTAGTTCTAACGCGACCCATTGTGGTTTATCACAAAATAATAATATTTATTAAATCAAAATAATATTTAATTAATAATTATCACTCAATAAATAAATCAGTCTCCCTCAACGCAGATCCATCTGGAAACTTAGAGTCTCATGCTTCTTGTATTGCGAACTGTCGAACACGTTCCAGAAACGCAAAGTCTAGTCACCAGCACCTGTTAGAATCGATTCGCCTGAAGGACTCATTGCGAGGTATAACACGCGATATGTATGTCCCGTTAGAGTTGCCACTTGCCGTACTGATTTCTATTACCAATTGCTGCTAGTGCTCCATAAATTGATCTGATTCAAACTGTAGCCGTGGGTTGTAATCATTTAGTTCGATATTTTCGAAAACACTAAATTACAAATCTGAGATCCTATATTGTGAAAAAATTACCAGTGTCGATCGAGTGATTTTGCAACAAAGTTTGAGTAGAGAAAAATCTGATGTGACGATCAGCTGTCCCTCCCCCTGAAGCGAGAGTCGAGGGATTTGTGGGGCACCATCCGATTGCCTTTACGGCGGCTTTATGGTCATGAAATTTAACCAGTTCTGAGTTGCATTTGTTGGAGTACACAACTAATTTATTATCATTACCTCCAGAAGCTATGTAGTCTCCTTCAGGACTCCACTTCAGACCACAAATCTACTGAGAATGAGCTTTGTATCTGTTAATCAGTCCAGATCTCAAATCCCAAGAAGCAACAGCTCCATCTCGAGACCCACTCGCTAGCAATCCATTCGACCAATCGAGACTTCCGACTCTTCCGGAGTGTCCTTCAAAGTGATTAACTTTTTTCCTTTTGGAAATATCAAATACTCTGATTTGTCCATTGCTATTGCCAACTGCTATTTTGTTTTAATCACAAAATTTGACTGAACAGATGTAATCGTTTGCTTCTTTTGTGTCATAAAGGCGTGCAATTTAGGAAGAACAGCCGGACCAAAGATAAAGGGAAGAATCGAGTGCCACTGCTATTTGGTTATTTTCTGACCAGTCGATCAGATTTAGGTAGAAATCATCCTGAAGATTGGGTGCGTCCAATATTTTATACGGTTTTTTGTTGATTTTGCGATTCTTCTTTTCGGGGCATGGTTCAACTTTGTTAAAGGTTTGAGTGATATCGATATGATTCTGATTCTTCCCGACATGTAGTTGAGGTTTATTGCTAAAGGACATAATTTTATGATTGGATAGTAAATCAATTTAATCAAGTATCCCCTTGCCTAGTAGCTCCTCATAGCCGGATCCTCCTGACTTGCGGTCTGGTAGATTGTAGCCCACCTGAAAAGCACAAGAGTGAATTTCGCAGGGAATAAATCTATCGCCCTTCGATTCGGTCTGTAGATTTTCTTTGTTTCTTTGCATCTAAATTATAGTTAAAAATTTATTTAATACTAAAACCATTGCATTAATAATTCATTATTTATATTTAATCATCCTGTGCGGAGTTCGATTAAACAGCTATAATTATGTGAATCAGCTACGATCCATTTTTTCGAGAGAGGCTGAAATGACTATGAGATAATATAAATTATCGACACTCTAAGCAGTCAATCATAGAATTAGTCGTAATAAATTCTGCACTAGCAAATATGTAACAACAGATTTATCACAATCCATGACTATTTAGAGCAACATTAAATATTGCAAGAGTATATTGATGATTTTACAAAAGTATTTTTAAAAACAATTTACTTAGTAACTAAAAATTGCTTTGAATTAGAGTCTCCTTAAACTTGGATTGAGGTTTAACTTGAAAAAGAAAGCAATAAGTAACTCGGGCGCATAGCATAGTGGTAGTGTTTGGGATTTCGGGTCCTAAGACCCGGGTTCGATTCCCGGTGTGCTCGTTTTTTATTAGTTATAAATAATTGAGATAATAATTTCTGAATCAATTTGGGATCTCATCGACGAGGGAATCAAGACTTTAGTCGTGTAGATCGAAATAAGTGTCCGTTGGTAATGGTCTGGAAAGTTAGCTTTAAAGAATAAGTTTTTTAGAATGAAGACTTTCAACGATCAGATAAATAACTAAATTATTAAAAAGATACTCTTGATGATTATAAAACCCAAAATACTCAAAATAAGACTTACAAGAATATATTTGTAAATTTTATTCATTGATGAGGCTGAATTGAAGAAAAAGTTGTTACCATCAGTTTACAAACGACGAGAATTGGCTGAAAAATTAGTTTGATTGGTCTGAGTGCTGTTGGTGCTGTTGGTGTAGGGAGGATAAGTTTGATTAGCCTGAGTGTTATTTGTTGAGTTGGTGTAGTTATTATTTGAGCAATGAGTTCCATTATTTTCAACGGTATACCCTGGAAAACAGTATGAACAAACATTTGGTATTGAGCAGGAATTACAATTTGGAATGACGCATAGAATACATTATCCATAGATATAATAGTTAAAACTATATCCACTGAAACAACCGGAG
>Ga0302185_10001730_pt1 | contig 14960 bp, 15 predicted proteins | sample II_Bog_E1_1_FD_200231 | JGI IMG/M metagenome (GOLD analysis project Ga0302185, IMG submission 200231) | Peat permafrost microbial communities from Stordalen Mire near Abisko, Sweden - II_Bog_E1_2 | ecosystem: Environmental > Terrestrial > Soil > Wetlands > Peat | place: Sweden: Abisko... | reverse complement strand
TGTGGTGTTTGGACCTCAATGCAGGAATTTCTGTTTTATCACGTATAGTATTCGTAATGCAATTCACAGCGACTAAATTTGAAAACAATAAAAACAAATCATGCTTATCACCTTAATCATCATCATTGCACTGGTTGTTGCGACCTATATATTTTTCAACCTGCCCAAATTCGGGAAACTGCCGTCCGGGGCACGACTGGAAAGAATTAAAAAATCGCCAAACTACAGAGATGGGGCTTTCCAAAATCTAAACCCTACACCTAGCCTTGCAGAAGGCGCTAGTTATTCCGGAGTGTTGAAGGAATTCTTTTTTAACCGGAACCAACGACTTGCCCCGGTAGATGAAATACCTTCTATTAAAACAGATCTGCTAAAGCTGGATAAGGACAAGGATATTTTGGTTTGGTTCGGACATTCGTCTTACTTTATACAGGTGGATGGAAGAACGATACTGGTCGATCCTGTTTTCAGCGGCGCCGCTACGCCATTGCCATTTGGCACGAGGGCATTTAAAGGAGCAGATATTTACGGTGTGGATGATATGCCCGAGATCGACTATCTCTTTATTACCCACGATCACTGGGACCATCTGGATTACGAAACCATAATAAAACTTAAATTGAAAGTAAAGCAGGTGATATGCAGCCTTGGTGCAGGGGCACACCTGGAGCGCTGGGGGTATGATATGAATAAGGTAGTAGAAAAAGACTGGAACGAACAAGTAGTGCTGGAAGATGGATTTATTGTGAATACAGTTCCGGCCAGGCATTTTGCAGGGCGGGGCTTTACGAGGAACAAAACGTTGTGGCTGTCTTATGTTTTGCAAACACCATCAATGAAAATATTTTTAGGCGGGGACAGCGGTTACGATACGCATTTTGCAATGATTGGTAATGCATTTGGTCCCTTTGATCTTGCAATACTTGAGAATGGACAATATGGTCGTAACTGGCCATATATCCACATGCTTCCCGGGCAGATATCAAAGGCGGCCAGAGACTTACGTGCAAAGAGGGTACTTCCTGTTCACTCCTCAAAATTTGCATTGGCCAACCATCCCTGGGACGAGCCACTGATCAGGGTTGCAGAAGATAACAAAAAAGAAAACTTTGGTATAATAACGCCAATGATAGGTGAGCCGGTGAACTTAAAGGACAACACACAACAATTTTCCGAATGGTGGAAGGGCATAAATTGATGGAGCACTACTCAAACAAGTATTGTGCTTTTTCAATGCTTTCGGGTTTGCCCACATCGATAAATATGTTGCCTGTATGGTCATAACCTTTTATGATGTAGCTTTTAGTAAGATGCAGGTAGAGGTCTATGAGTGAGAATTTTCCTTCGAAAGGAATGTTACTTAATACAGCTTGTGACAGCACCTGGATGCCACTGAATGCGAACGGATTGAGAGGTAAGATATTCCTTGATATTTTTTCTTCATTGGTGCTGTTATTTCTCCAGCCGCTTAGTGTCATCTCATTATCAAACAGGAGCATGCGCGATGATTCACGTTTCATTACGGCAAGGGTGGCTATACGGTTTCCATTTTCATGGTGTGCTATCATTTTTGCCAGGTCCAGGTTGGTAAGGACGTCCACATTCATCAGTACAAAAGCTTTTTCGCCTTGAAAAAATGCTGCTGCTTTTTTTAGCCCGCCACCGGTTTCCAGTACCTCCTGGCGCTCATCCGAAATAGCAACATTACTGCCATAGCCGCCGTGCTCAAACAGCGCATCTTCTATCATGTCTGCAAAGTGGTGCACGTTTACGATCACGTCATAAATGCCGAAGCGCTGCAGATACCTGATATTATGTTCAAGCAGGGTTTTGTTATTTACCTCTGCAAGGGCCTTGGGGTGGTGATCAGTAAATGGTTTGAGCCGTGTACCAAGGCCGGCTGCGAGGATCATTGCCTTCATGAAACAAAGCTGGTTTTGTATGTATAGTAATTGTGTTAGCGCTATACCTAAACGCCCGGGCCCGGGGGCGTGCGGAAACGCTGGCGGGTAGACCAGTGATTTTTCTTTAGCCCGCGCCAGTGATTGCCTTCGTGCCTGCGCGAACCGCCAAATACACTACGTGCCCTGCACCCGCGGATCATATAGCCTACTGTGAGCCCACCGGAAGATTGCTTTAATGAATTTTTAGAATCGCCTGATGGTACTTCATTGTCTAAACCAAGCTGGTAATGCAAGCGTGCGAATAAATGTTTTCCTCCAATATAGCCTACATTTAAGCCGATGCCGTAATCTACTTCTTTAATAGAGGTGCCGATAACGAGTTCGGTGCTGGAAGCGGGGATGCCGGTTGCGCTATTATAATCGACGGAGCCATTTATATTGAGGCCAATGTAGGGGCCGATGCCCACCCAAAAACGCCTGCCACATTTATAGCCAGATTTGTACTCGAGGTTCAGCGGAAAATTTGCCGCATTAATAATGTATTTACCGCTTGGTGTACCTGTGAGGCCGGCGCCATTGTTTTGATAATAAGCTCCCGGCTCAAAGTAAATATGCGCATTCTGGTCAAGCCGAAGATCAGCAAAAAGGCCCATGGCCGCGCCCGGCCGGAATTTAGTACCTACCTTATTCCCTCCCGATTCTATGGCCAGGTTTGCCATATTCAGCCCGGCCTCAAAGCCCACCTGGGCACGCACAATGGTAGCGAGTGAGCCAATAAATAGTAATAATAGGAAGGTTTTTTTCATATGCAAGACGAAGTTAGTCATCAAAACTATGAATTATTTGATGAAAATTATAGGAATGTGCGAGAGGTGGAAAATGAAATCCTTTGTTGATAGATGTTTCCGGATACAAAAAGAACTTGATAATTTACGATTTATTAGAATAATAAATCCAGTACCGCCAAGGATATTCGCTTCCCCCTGCCAGAGAACTGTGTTTCATCCATTAGTTCGGCAGTGGCTTCGCCTAATATAACAGGCCCTTTCTCGGCAACCGATTGTATTTGGAAAAGGCACCTTAGCCTTTTATCGTTTGCTGCGAAGTGAGGGAGATAAAGTAAGCAAGCGTTGAGATTGCTAATCAAAAGTTGGGGCTGTTTTAAAACGCTCATTCTACTTTATTTTTGCCTGTGAAATTGCTATCTTTATCACTGTACCTTGTTTAAGCCTGAAATATCTAGCATAGTTTTCGCTCCTATTTGTGACGGCAGGATGTCTTTAAACTCAAATACTAACAACAAATGATAAAAAGCCCAGGAATGCAGCTTTACGAAAACGGTTTTCTTAAGTTTGCCGACGCTACCCAAATTGGATCTTTAAAATCGGACCTTATTGACTCCTTTGATATTTATAGTGAAGACAATAATAAATTTGTACAGGTGGATGCTGAAGAGCTTGCTGAATTCAGCTTCGAATTTTTTATGGCTAATTTGAATAAGATCCTGGAAAAGCGGAAATTTTTTTTGGACGTGAAAGCGGCCAATGACCATGAGTTAAGCCATAAAGTTTTAATAAACGATAGTATAGTGCAACTTTACACAAAAGAAGAATTAGAGAAAGAGGATTTTTGGGACACTGCTCCCAGAAATTTTTTTAAAGAGGTTAACAGACAGCTACAGATGTCGCAAATCGATGAATCCTTCTATTTACTGTATGGAGGGAATGATTTATGTGTCTTGCTGCTAACAGAGCATGAGCAAAAAATAATAGCAGAAAAGTATGCCGACGATATCAAAGCAGTTCCATATCTGCCTTAAGAAAGGTGTTACCTTCCCAGTGGAGATTATAGAAAGGCACTTCCCAGCGCTGAAAAGTGCTTAAAAGTCGGGATGACTGGAGATAGACCATGTGAATTCCTCGTTCTCCGTAGCCGCTTATCCTGTGTTACGCAAACCCAGCACGAGTAAGGATTTGAGCGAATGGGGCTATTTTATAAGGACGGAGTTCTTGCTGCCTTCGTTATGCCAAGGATTTTCAGATAGCGACACGTATAGCTATTTGCTGCAATAGGAATGTGGTGAAAGTGGAGTGGTCAATTTACCTCTGAATAGAAGGCAACAAAAAAGCCCAACATCACTGCTGAGCTTATGAAAAGTCGGGGCGAATAGACAACTTTCGAGCAACCCAAACGTATAAACTATGTATCTTTATTTGTCGCCAAATCATTTCGAAAGTAGCATATGAGAGAACTTAAGCTAATTTTTATATTGCACCAAAACGTGCTTTACCTTATTGTACAGGGCAATATGACGAAATTTGATCTGACTAGTTATGCTTTTGACTCAAACGCTGTTATTTCTTCTGGCAGAAGTGGTAATCATTTGTTTAAGAAAACGGGACCTATAAAAGATATACGGGCAATTATTAAAAATAGGTTGCAAAAAATGGAAAGATTAAGATTCAAACTTAATCTTCTCAATGTTTCAGGGATATTTATTTCTGACAGACAATTAAATAACTTAGCGATAAAACACTATTGTGATCTTCTCGAGCAAGTAAATTGTAGAGTTGTAACCATATATTACGATAGTACATTGCTACAAGCGGATATTCAAACCTACATTACACACGTTAACGAGCATATTTCCGACCAGAAAATAATAGGAAAGGGCGGTCCCAAAGCGTTTTCTTATTGGTACGATAGCATTGATAATTCTATATATGACGATGGACTTCTGGAAAGTTCTAGTCGAAAGAGTCGTAAATCGTAACATCAAAAAAAGCCCAGCATCCCTGCTGAGCTTATTAAAAGTCGGGGCGACTGGATTCGAACCAGCGACCTCTTCGTCCCGAACGAAGCACGCTACCGGGCTGCGCTACGCCCCGAAAAATGAGCAGCAAATTTAATAATTCTCTTTGGAATTTGAAGGAATTAGGTATTTGAAATTGGGAATTTGGAGTGTTATCTAGTCGTACCTTGAATTAATAATTGATATTTTAGTTTTGATAAAACCAATCCGAATTACAAATCCCCGAAATACAAATTCCGTTAAATCTTCGGTATAATAGTAAATTTGCAGCCTCAATCAAACCAATGCAGCGATCAGTTACTTTCCCTTCGGGTGAAACCGATTATATTTTCGTTGATAATGAAGAGCCGGTTTTTGACAAACTGCTGCAGTTGTATGACAAGCAGCATATCATCTTTATTACCAACGATCATATAGCCAAGTTGTATGAGCATCTGCTAAAAGGCCAAAAGGTGCTAACCCTTCCTGCTCATGAAAGCAGTAAAGACATCCACACCATTGAGTCGCTGGCAAAACAATTATTGCAACTCGAAGCCGGCCGCAATACTATTTTGATCGGCCTTGGTGGTGGGGTGATCACTGACATTACCGGGTTCCTGGCAGCAGTTTATATGCGGGGCGTGTCGTTTGGGTTTATCCCCACTACATTGTTAGGCATGGTTGATGCCGCTATTGGTGGAAAGAATGGTGTGAACCTGGGCCTGAACAAAAATTTGTTAGGCACTATACGCCAACCACAGTTTATACTTTATGATGTTCGTTTTTTGCAAACACTTCCTAATATAGAGTGGAGCAATGGCTTTGCAGAAGTGATCAAATACGCCTGCATATTTGATGCCGCATTGTTTGCTGAGTTGGAGAAGAACAGTATTTCATTTTACAAGCACGATCATGCCGCTTTAGCTGCCCTGATAGATAAGTGTGTGGAATGGAAAAACAAAACGGTGATTGCCGATGAGCTGGAAACGGGCTTACGTAAACTCCTTAATTTCGGCCATACCGCCGCCCATGCTATCGAGAATCTGTACGATCTTCCGCATGGCAAGGCCGTAGCTATAGGTATGGTGATCGCTTGTATGATCTCTGAAAAAGTAGCAGGCCTTGACAAAAACGCAGGCATCAGGCTCAAAAAAATATTGCAGCAATATCACTTACCCGTGAGCCTTGCTATAAATGCCCATAAAGCAATGGAGCTACTCCGCATGGATAAAAAGCGCCACGATGACATGATAGATTATATTGTGCTGGATAGCATTGGCCATGCCGCCGTTAGAGCATTGCCATTTACTGATATTGAAACCGCCCTGACAGAGTATGCAAGCCACAATTAACTCTGGTAATATAAGTGGCAGCCTGGCCGCACCACCGTCCAAAAGTGCCACCCAACGTGCATTTGCCGGTGCATTACTGCATAAGGGTAAAACGGTTATTAATAATGCCGGAAGGTCTCAGGATGATGTTGCGGCGCTTGGTATCATACAGTCGCTTGGTGCCACCGTAGTTGAGCATTCAAACGATGTGTTGGAGATCACAAGCAACGGCATTGCTCCTACTGGGCCTGAGATCAACTGCCACCAAAGCGGCCTCTGCGCCCGTTTGTTTACGCCAATAGCAGCGTTAGCTAGTTGCGCAATAACCGTAAAAGGCGAAGGCAGTTTATTGCACCGCCCCATGCATGGCTTTAATGAGGTCTTGCCGTTATTAGGCGTTTCTGTTTCAGCGTTCAATGGTTTTTTACCCTGTACCGTGCAGGGGCCAATGCAGCCAAAGTCTGCGATGATGAATGCTGAAAGCGGGTCGCAGTTTTTAAGCGGACTTTTATTTGCACTCAGCAGTTGCGCGCATGAGCCTTTATCTATCAAAGTTTCCGGGTTGAAAAGCAAGCCATACATTGACCTTACGCTTGATATGCTGAAGCGCTTTGGCAAGCCCATTGCGCATCATGATGACAAAGAGTTTTTCATTTACCCGGCATTGTTTACTTATACACCCACAGTTACAATAGATGTGGAGGCCGACTGGAGCAGCGCCGCTTATCTCCTTGTGGCCGGGGCTATAGCATGTAGTATCACGGTCTCTCATCTGAATATAGATTCTGCCCAGGCAGATCGTGCCATACTGGATGTGCTGGAACAAACCGGCGCCCACGTTCTTATAAATACTGATGGCATAACTGTTACAAAGTCCCGCCTGCGTGCATTCGAGCTCGACGCCACACATTGCCCCGACCTGTTTCCCGTGCTGGCTATTCTGGCGGCCTGTTGCGATGGAGAGAGTGAAATAAAGGGACTCCATAGATTATTTCACAAAGAGAGCAACCGCGCTGAGAGCATTTCTGAAATGCTCGAAAATTTTGCAGTGCCATTTTCACTCAGCGATGATTCACTTTTTGTCACCGGGGTCAGAAAGCTACAGGGCACGGTTATAGATTCTTATCACGATCACCGCATAGCCATGGCTGCGGCGATTGCTGCTTTAAGGGCTAATAGCCCGGTAGATATTATGCATGCGGAAGCCGTGAATAAATCGTATCCCGGTTTTTTTGATGATTTGATTTCCTGTGGGGTAAAATGTACATTTATTGACGATTAGATAAATTGATATCAATGCCACATTCGTATAATAAAATATGGGTGCATGCAATTTGTGCAACAAAGGAGCGCCAATCCTTAATCAACTTTGAAATAGAAGCCCGGGTTTACGGTCATATTAAAGGTCAATTAATTGAAATGGGATGTCCTGTCAAAATTATTAATGGAATGCAGGACCACGTACATATATTATTTTTATTGAGCCCTCAAAAGTCAATCGCTGATGTTTTAAAGCAGCTAAAAGGGAATACTTCTCATTGGATAAATGAACTGGATATTATCAAAGAAAAATTTTCGTGGCAAGTAGGATATGCTGCATATTCGGTGAGTGAATCGCAATTAGAAAAAGTGTCTGACTATATAGCGAATCAAAAACAACATCACAACAAGAAAACATTTTCGGAAGAGTTTGATGAATTTATTAAACTACATGGATTTAATTCAGGGGAATAGTGAATTGTAAACGGTTAAAACCGTTTTTGTGTAAATTGTAATTCCTATTACCCACGGTTGAAACCGTGGGCTATATGACAATGGTATTGTTTTTTGAGGATGAAATATAAAACAATCATAGCCCACGGTTTCAACCGTGGGGTAGAGGATTGAATAAAAAACATAACCGTTTTAACGGTTTATTTACGTAACAGAGATAATAAATAGTATGAATACTTTCGGAACCATTTTTCGCATCAGTATTTTCGGTGAATCCCACGGCAAGTGGGTGGGAGTGACCATTGATGGATGCCCGGCGGGTGTTGATCTGCACGAAAGTGATCTCTTGCCGGATCTTGAACGCAGGAAAGCCGGTGCTGCCGGCACTACGCCTCGCAAAGAAGAAGATGTGCCCGTATTTGTAAGCGGAGTTTTTAATAATAAAACCACCGGTGCCCCTCTCACCATTGTTTTTGAAAATAACAACACCCGCTCTGCAGATTACGATGCCATTAAAAATACACCACGCCCCGGCCATGCCGATTTTGTACTCGATAAAAAATTTAATGGCTTCAATGATCATCGCGGTGGCGGCCATTCATCCGGCAGGCTCACTGTAGCGCTGGTAGCTGCCGGAGTGGTAGCTAAAAGAATATTGAAAGATATTCCCATCCGGGCTGCTCTTGCCGAGGCTGGAGGCAGTACCGATATAGAAGCCGCAATAAACAAAGCCATAGCCGATCAGGATAGCATCGGTGGTATTGTCACATGCACAGTGAGTGATTTGCCGGTTGGTTTGGGAGAGCCTTTTTTTAATTCTGTTGAGTCAGTGATCAGTCATGCGGTATTTTCAATACCTGCCGTCAAGGGCATTGAGTTTGGTAGCGGCTTTGCTGCTGCAAAGATGACGGGCAGCGATCATAATGACGGTATAATCAATGAGCATGGAACTACGGCAACAAATAATGCCGGCGGTATAAACGGCGGCATTACTAATGGTAATGAATTATTCTTCAGGGTCGCAATAAAGCCTGCCAGCAGCACACCCCGCGAACAGCTGACATGGAGTAAGGCTACCCAATCTGTGGGCGCATTTACAGTAAAGGGCAGGCATGATCTCTGCATTGCATTGCGTGTTCCTGTAGTTGTCGAGGCCGTTACTGCAATTGCATTAGTAGATTTGATAATGGTTGGAGGCAGATAGATTTTATTTTTTTTGCCTATGGTTGTCCAGCCACTCCTTTACACATATTTAATTGCAGCACGTCTTGATTTATTTTTTTGCGTTAAACTTCCACGCTAACTTGCGGTCTATTATTCATCATTTTTAAAATCATTTTCAAAAACAAACAAGTATTATGAAAAAATTATTTTTACTCTCTATCTGCGCAGGTTTAGGCATAAGTGCTTTTGCGCAAAGTTCTACTCTTGGTAATCAGGGCCATATGACTCAAAGCCCTGTTGCATCAATGCACCCCAAGTTGACTTCTTATTATAACGACACAGAAGTGATTACTGATGGTATTAGCCCTGCCGATTCTCAACAATTTTGGATATGGTCTCAGGTTGGGTCTACAGACAGCGGTTTTGTATTTGGCGAAGGCGTTTATGGGCTTAACGGTTCTGCTCAACGTTATGATTTTAATGCAGGAGACAGTTCTATTTCTGTACTTGGTGTACTTTCAGAATGGTCAGGTGCTGCAAACTCAACTACGAATACGGTTACTTTCAAGGTGTGGAGCGTTGGTTCGCCAGTAACGGCTAGTTCTACTCTTACTTACAGCGGTTTCCCAGGTACGGTACTTGACTCTGTTGTTTTTCACGTAGACTCATTAGGTGTTCCTTCTGCTACTGTTTATGATACGACCATTTCAGAAGTAGTGAATTTCTTTGCTACACCAACTTCTTATCTTACTAGTTCTTTCTTTGTAGGATATACTAATAACTACACTTGGGGCAGCACAGGTGGCGACACGCTCTGTCTCATGGCTACAGACTTCAGGATTCCGGCAGTATATAACATAACTGGAACCGATACTACAGTTAATGACGCAGTTGTTTTCACTGCTAATGGTTCATGGTTTGATGTTGGCGCTTATACCGGTCTTAGTCAAACAAGTGAACTTTACTTATTCCCTATTGTAGACGTTAATGTCACTACTGCGGTAAAAGGTATCACCAAAAACAACCTCACTTTCTTTGGTAACTATCCTAACCCTGCTTCTGATATGACAAATATCAAATTTTCTTTAGCTACGGGTACTGATGTTACTATTAAGATCATGGATATGGCTGGTCACATCATTAACACCATCAATGAGACTAACCTTGCTGCTGGTATGAATGTTGTTCCGGTTAACACTTCAGCTCTGGCTTCAGGTAATTATCTTTACCTCGTGCGCACAGCTGCCGGTGATGGTATGGCTGGTAAAATGACTATCATAAAATAATAATTAAACATACTATATGAAAATCCCCGGCCATTGAGCCGGGGATTTTTTTAGATTTTTTTGCCTGCATAAAGTGGTTTAACGCAGTTTTATGAATAAAACTGCGTTTTGATAAGGCAGGAAGTGTAATTTTAAGCCAAATTCAAAAAGAGGGAATGAGAAAATTATTTATTCTGGTAATAACCCTATCTATCAATATTGCTGCTTTCGCGCAGCGCGCCGTGCATACTGCACCTCATGATATCAGCAGTTATAATAACTGCGATTTCAGTTTCGTGCATGGCAACCCTTATGCCAGGTCTACGGCTGTAGGCGATACTTTTGTGTTATCTAATACCCCTGCCGGAGATTCTCTCGTTATTTATTCAGCAGGTGTTAGCGACAGCGGTTACCTCACAGGCACAGATGTTTGGAATGATATAGCTTTTGCCGAGAACTATACGATCAATGGAGAAGACAGTTCTTTAGTAGTAATAGGTGTAGTTTCCCTTTTTCACGGTACGGTATCTGCATCGTCCACCAAAACAATAACTTTCGATGTTTGGAGCGAAACGCCCTATGTGTCCCGCACCACTTTTGAATACAGCGGCCTTCCTGACAATTGCATGGATAGTCTCATTGTGCCCATTACCCAATTAGGCATCGGCGCTACTACCGATACGCTTAAAACATTTCTTTTCCCCGGCTCCGGAGATACTGTGGGCGCAGGTAGCGATGTAAATTTTGTGGGTAATTCTTTCTTTGTGGGGTACACTATTAATTACATCTATGGTTTGCTGGATGGCGATACGCTGGGTCTTGCAAGTACTATGAATGGCGTGCGTTCGGCGTCTACTCTGCCCGTTTATACCATTACCACCAATATTGATACGGTGTATTACGCTTCCGGCACTGGTTATTCACTTGACACTGTTATTGATACCATAGTTAATGTGCAGAATGTTACTGAGTTCTCAGATTTCTCCTGGCACGATAACTATACTGACAATGATTCTTTATTCAATGACCTGGCCATTTATCCTGTAGTAGTTATTACCGGCGGGTCTACAAGTATAAAAGGTATAACCCACAAAGATCTTACGTTCTTTGGCAATTACCCCAATCCCGCTTCAGATTACACCAATATAAAATTCTCGTTGCTGCAAAATGCCGATGTTACCATACAGATCATGGATATGAAGGGAGGGGTTATCAGCACTATTAACAATGCCAACCTCTCTGCAGGCGAGCACATTGTGCCCGTTAACATATCATCGCTGCCTTCCGGTAATTATCTGTACTTTGTCCATACATCAACAGGTGATGGTATAGCCAGCAAAATGACAGTAATTCATTAATAAGGTGCAACAGCGCTCATTCGATCTCACCCTCTCCTTTGGAGAGGGCCGGGGAGAGGCCGCTTTTTAGTTTTTCATTGTCTTTATGGCGAGTAGCATCGCGCATGTTTTTTTTATCAAAATTTTTGTTCAGCGCATCGGTAAGGTCTACTCCGGTTTGGTTGGCAAGGCACATCAGCACCCACAGCACATCGGCCATTTCATCGGCAAGTTCTCTTTCTTTGTCGCTCTCTTTCATTGATTGCTCACCATATTTACGCACCATGATCCTGGATAGTTCGCCCACCTCTTCCATCAGTATACCCAGGTTGGTAAGCTCATTAAAATAACGCACACCCACGGTGCGTATCCACTCGTCTACCTGCTGTTGTGCCTGCTTAATAGTTATATCCACGGTAATTAAGTTTTTATATAGCTTTGGAATTTGTTTGTTTACACAAAATAATAGAACTTCCACGTTTATTAGAATAACCCAAACAAAGTAAAAGAATACTAATGCATTCATACCAATCAGATATAGAGGCAGCGGACGCGCTTAAGGTACAGGCGGCAGCAATACGCAAAGCAATAGGTAAAGTAATAGTGGGGCAGGAAGATGTGGTGGAGAAGCTCATTATAGCAATTCTTTGCAATGGCCATAGCTTGCTGGTAGGTGTGCCGGGGCTGGCAAAGACATTGCTGGTAAAGACCATAGCAGATGTGCTGGACCTTTCTTTCAAACGCATACAGTTTACTCCCGATCTTATGCCCAGCGATATTGTGGGTGCAGAGATTCTTAACGAGCAGCGCCATTTCCAGTTCATCAAAGGCCCCATCTTCGCCAATATCATTCTTGCCGATGAAATAAACCGTACACCACCAAAGACGCAAGCCGCCCTGCTGGAAGCAATGCAGGAGCGCAATGTAACTGCCGGTGGCACTTTGTATAAATTGCCTGCGCCGTTCTTTGTACTGGCTACACAAAACCCCATAGAGCAGGAAGGTACTTATCCGCTCCCTGAGGCGCAGCTGGACCGTTTTATGTTCCAGGTAACATTAGATTACCCAAGCTTTGCTGAGGAAGTAATGATCGTTCGTAACACCACGAGCGCCAATGTTACGGAGCTCAGTAAAGTAATGACCGGAGAAGACATTCTCTATTTCCAGGAGCTGGTAAGGCGAGTGCCTGTCCCGGATAATGTACTCGAGTATGCGGTAGAGCTGGTACAGAAAACCCGCCCCACATCTAAAAATGTAGCGCCAATTGCCACGCAATATATAGCTTACGGTGCAGGCCCCCGCGCATCACAATATCTCATACTCGGAGCTAAATGCCATGCATTGCTAAATGGTAAGTATTCACCCGATATCGAAGACGTGCGTGCCATGGCAATGCCTGTCCTCCGTCATCGTGTGTTGAGAAACTACAAGGCCGAAGCCGAGGGTATCACGCAGGAGTCATTGATAAAACAACTTTTATGATGATGGAATTAGTAATTGGTAATTGGTGATTTGGATTGATTCGTGGCCCATTAATTCTGGACAGAGTAATACCTTTATTTTTTTAACTTTAGCCTTACAAAATAATCCCAATATCTAATTCCAAATTCCCAATTCCAATTTTATGGAAAACCTTCAACAAAAAGCTGATTTTCTTAAACACGACTTTACTAAAAAGCTATCGCAGCTTGACGCAAATGCCCCTGCCAAATGGGGTAAGATGAATGTGCAGCAGATGATAGAGCACATGAGCGATTATGTGCGCATAGCCAGCGGTAAGACACCAATGAAAGTGATTACCCCGGAAGAAAATATACCCAAGATGCAGGCTTTCCTGGAAAGCGAAAAACCAATGAGGGAAAATACTCCTAACCCATTGTTGCCTGATATGCCACCGCCTGCAAAGCACGCAACAAAACAAGACGCCATAAACGAACTGCAAAATGAAATAGACCATTTCTTTGCTGTGTATGAAAAAGAAGCAGGTAAAGAAACACCCAATCCTTTTTTCGGAAATCTCAGGTATGAGCAGCAAGTGCAGTTATTGCATAAGCATGGCACACATCATTTAAGGCAGTTTGAAATAGTAGAGTAACCGGCTGATCTATTTTTGTGCTATTACAACTTCACCGCCGGGAAAAACTTTTTTGGTCACCGACCGGCAATACTTTCGGTCTGTTTCAATTTCCTTTTGCAGAGTCGACTCGTCATACGAAATGTATATAATAGCATCCTTTTGAAATGTTTTGGCCACGGAGTCGAAATTGGTTTTCCAGGTCATTGTGTCAGCGCCCAGCAAGTCTTTCCATTTGTCTTTTTGTGGATGGATGGTTGTGTAATAAAGATATACCGGCACCATGAGGTAGTTGATATGTAAGTGATTCCCGCTGATGTGTTCCTGCTGAACAATTTTAAGCCCGCCTATGAAATCTTCATTTTTATATGGGGCCCATATATACTCGAATTTATTGACGTTGAACAGGCAAATTAAGGCCGCTATAAAAATAATATACTTTGGTGCCGCAGACTTTATACTTATTAACAGCCCCAAACCAATACCTGCCAACGTCAATAATAACGGCATGCTGAACAATACTACCCTTGGCAGCAAAGTAAACTGGTGCAATCCTGCTGCAACATACAGGCATATAAATGGTACGGCAAATAAAAATAGCAGTGATTTGTTTTTTCGGTATAAAAACAAGCAGCCGCTAAAGATGAGCAACAAGTGAAAAACAATTGCCAGTACTGTGCCGCCTCCCCACGCACCAATAATATCTGCAAATAATTTAAAATTATGAACTGATTTATTAATCGTAGCTGGTAATAGCTCGATGAAATAGATTTTGTGAAAATCCTGAAGATAACTTGATTGGATGGCAGGTTTAAGGATTAATAGATAATAGATAAGAAATGTTATTGCCCAGGTTGCTCCCATCCCCGCTAACAGAATAAATTCATTCCTTTTTGCCTGGATGAGTATCATTGAATAATAAGCAAATACCCCCGCCAGTATAAATACAGATGGCATCGAAAACCAGATAGCCAGTGCACCCGAAATTGCCCATTTTGCAAAGAATGAGCGCCCGTTGCTTTGCAGAATATCTGTTTTGATCGCTAATAATACGATCGCTAAAGTTATAGCAACATCTGCCGCATACTGCTTTACTTCGGTTGCGTAACGGATAAAGATGAAACCCGAGGCCATCAATAATAACGGATATAATATTGCGGCCTTTTGAGGGATCATTTTTTTTAAAAGCAGCCAGAATAACCAAAGGCCGGCTATGCTGCATAAGAGTGGGTATAACCGCATGCAATATTCACTGAATCCAGAGACCAGGGACATGGTTTTTAAAGCCCATAAAAAAGATGGCGGCGCAAACTGCTCATAATCCAGGGGGTGTAATAGATCAGTATAGCTGCGCTCATAAATATTACGCACCACGTTCACT
>Ga0302185_10001727_pt1 | contig 14967 bp, 11 predicted proteins | sample II_Bog_E1_1_FD_200231 | JGI IMG/M metagenome (GOLD analysis project Ga0302185, IMG submission 200231) | Peat permafrost microbial communities from Stordalen Mire near Abisko, Sweden - II_Bog_E1_2 | ecosystem: Environmental > Terrestrial > Soil > Wetlands > Peat | place: Sweden: Abisko... | reverse complement strand
CAAAGTTAATATTCCATATTTTACCTTTTCTTTTTAAGGTAAAGAAAAGGTTTATTAAGTGTACTCTTTTTTTTCGATTTGTTTACAATTCTTTATTTTTATGGGCTTGACATATTACCAGATTGCTCTATACCTATTACGCGTCGTTATCGCTCCAAATATTAACGTTTTATAAACGATTTATTTTGAAATTTGCACCTCAATCCAAAAGTATCTTTTATTTAACCAATATAATTATAACAGGTCTTCATTTGAAATGCATTTGATCGCGAAAGACATAAAATCACAGTATCATCAAACTATTAAGTAATTTAAGTCAAAGCGCGAACGCAAAAAACCGCCTAATTTTTTAAGCGGTTTTTTACATCTAGAGATGAATTACATTTTATCTTGAATTATTTACTAGTTTCAACGCCAGCTTCTTCTTTTTTCACTACAGTCTTGTCTGTCAGCTCTTTATACAGCATGAAACAAGCAAACACAATGGCGGAATATCCGGCTATCGGATACAAAATATTGACTAATTTATCGAAGGGGATGATCCCGCCAAAGAACATACCAACAGCCGTAAGGACAATTGCAATAATCTTAAATTTCTTCGTTTTATCAGCAGCAAATTTTCGAACCGTCATTAAAAGGAAGGAAGCTACCGCTGAATAGATTGATAAAACAATCAGCACCGAAAATATCAACCCCAGCATTGGTGAGATATGATTGGCAATGGCTAACGTAGGAACCTGTTGGCCAATAATCAATTTATAATAAACAAGTTCACCAATAACCAAAGAAATAATAGCAATTGTAAAAGCAAAAGTTCCAACAAGTCCGGCCGTTCTTGCTTCTTTTAAATTTGCTGCTGATGCTCCACAGTCCACTTGAAAAGGTATACTGACCATCAAAGCAAGAAATGCATAAAGTGCACCGGACCAAGCCCAGTTCGATGAAGCGGCTTTAAAACCGAGTGTTGGCATAAGGGTATTTGCTTCTGTTAATAAAGCTGGTTGACCAAAAAGAGTAACAATACCAGCAACCCCGACAATCGCCACAAAAACAATTTTGATCGGCCCAATAACACCGATAATGTCAATTAATTTTTCCACACCCAAAAGAGTTGTTCCCAGTGCCAAAATAGCAATAGCACCCGTCCCGATATACGTTGGTACTCCATAATATTGTTGAATTGTGGCGCCACCACCCGCAAGCATAACAACAAAAATTGCATAAACGAGTAAAACACTATACCATACATAAATCGAGCCTAAAAATTTCCCGCAATAATACTCAAAAACATCATAGGGATTTTCAAATTTCTTTTTTTGACCGATTCCATACAAACCATAGGATAAGAAACTCATCAACACAAGGAAAATCAAAGCTGCTATAATTCCATTTGTCCCGCTTGTCGTAAAAAACTGTAAGACTTCTTGTCCTGTTGCAAATCCAGACCCAATCCAATAAGCGGACAACGCACCTGCCAACAATACTACTTTTTTTATACGAATTGATTCTTTTTCCATGATTATCACTCCTTATATTTTTTTAACAATCGAATGTAAGGGGTTTTTACGACTATCTAATTTATCTAAAAATTCAGTCTATATCCAATTATATAGATCCGCTAGGCTGCAATTCGTTTTGGAACAAATCTTATCCTAGCGGCTTCTCCTTTGAAGACAACTATTTCATCGACAACTTTATTCTTTTTTATATCCATATTCATAACCAAGCACTTATTTGCCGATCATGATATTCAGAACTTCCACGTCTGTGGATTTCATACCCAAGCGACCGACTCGCCCGATATTTTGAATCGTTGTTTCATAGTCTTTTTCGACCAAGCCCTCCCCAAAAGGGAAAAACAAATCACGTTTTGCCATCTCATAGCCCATAATTCCGGCATCAACAGCACTAGAAATTTTTGCGGCACAAGAAGCTTTTGCTCCATCACATACAATACCGCCAATATTCCCTAACGTATTAATCAATGTCTTGCCGATCACATCGTAATCCGAACCATCAAGATAAGCAATGCCACAGGCCGCAGCGGCCCCCGCAGATACAGCACCACAATAAGCAGATAGGTTGCCAATATAACGCTTCTGATGCAAAGATAATAAATTAGTAAGAACAAGTGCCCTATACAATGTATCTTCATCGGCACCCCGCTCTTTTGCATAAACTACAACTGGCATCGTACAGGTAATTCCTTGATTGCCGCTCCCTGAATTGATTACAACCGGAAGCGCGCAGCCATTCATCCGTGCATCTGACCCGGCGGCAGCGGCAGCTCTAGCTCTTGTCCGCACATCATTGCCACCCGCTTGGATAAGCATTTGACCTACTTGTGAACTCCATTTATGAGCCAAACCCTCTGCAGATATAGCAGAATTATAAGCAATCTGCCTGCCAATGATTTCTCGTATCTCATCCAGATTAACAGTCTTAGCAAAATCCAGAATATCTTGGATATTGAGCTTAGATTTATCACCTGCACCCTGTAAAACAACATCCGGCTGTTCAAATAAAATCTGATCATTCTTTTCAATTCTCGCAATATGATTATGCTTGGTTCTGATTTCTACCGCAGCCGTTTCATTACCAGCACTAAGTTCAGCACGAATAAAAAGATTTTCGCATCCTTCTTCCAGCTCACATTGACACAAACCTTGACTATATAAAACTTTCGCCTGTTTGATTTGGACCAGACTCACCAGGCTGATAACCTGAAGTTCAAGTTCCGCCTTTCCGGCAACAACACCTAAAATCGCCGCTGCTTCGACACCTTTTTGCCCTCCAGAATTTGGTACGATGACCCCCTTCACATTTTTGATAATATTACCACTGCAGCGAATAAGCATTTTTTCTGGCATCTGACCTAAAACCGCCCTTGCCTTCGCGGCGGCAAAAGCAATCGCAATCGGCTCCGTACAGCCCATAGCCGTAATCAGTTCTTCTTTTAATATTTTAATATAATTATCATATTGAATCGTATCCATAGAATTTCCTCCTTTTAAAACGCCTTGCTCACTTACCAGTTTTATAGAAAGAAATCTTACAAGTTTTATCCCCATTCGCAATCGTATCGCCCAAATGGAACTCAAACCCCATCGCCTTCGCAATATTCCGATCGCCATCCATTGCCATGTCACATAATTTCTCACAAGTTTTATCATCAAGCCCTGCATCTTGCCAACCTTTTAAAAGTGGACAATGATGAAATTCCATATCCATTCGATCTTCGTTTTTCCTTTTAAATTCAACTTCAAAAGTTTTTACTACATTTGGTGTTAAGAAAGTATCCGCAAAAGAACGCACACTACTTGGATCTTTACACTGTGCTTTGATTTCTGCTCCCTGCAGCTGACCAGTTTCAGCAATCGCTGCACGAATAAAAGTCTCTGCGGAATCTGCCATACCGGCATCTCTTGCCTTGGTATAAGTTAGTCCAGTCCAGATTGCCCGATGACCAATTGCCCCTCGCTGCACATTTACGAGTTCGTCACCTTTGATCGTAATTTTGTTATCAATCATAATCATCTCTCCCCGCTTTTTTAATATGACCACAGAATCATCATTGTTTTCAGTTTGCACCTATGAAATCAATCTTTTAAAGTTTTTATCCTCTTCTTCGATTTCGCCCTAATCATATCACGATAATAATAAAAAGACAATATATTCTAACATTTGTATACAATATTATTATTTATCGACATAAATCTTAAAAATCTATTGAATTTTATATCATATATCACAAATTCAGCTTTATTGTAATATGATTACGTTTTGATAAAATCGCCTAATCAACACAATATTCGGGGCACAAAGCATTGACTATCTTTTATTTTTACTATATCATAATAGCTTAAGCAACTATAGCTAAGGAGACATTTTTATGGTGAAAAACTCTACTTCCTTAAAAAACAAAGTGTATGATGCGTTATTCTCTGATATCATCAACGGAATATATCCTGCGGATACAATCTTAACGGAAAAAGTCCTAATGGAAAAGTATAGTACCAGTCGCGCACCAATAAGAGAGGCACTCACACAGCTAACAGGCACCTCGCTTCTCTCCAGCATTCCCCGTCAAGGCTATAAGATTCTGCAGCCCAGCCGGCAGCAATTATTAGAAATCATAAAATTTCGTTCGGCTCTCGAAGCTTCCTTTCTACAGAGTTATTGTATTTATATTGATAAAGCCTGGATCAAAGAGTTACGATCCACCTGCGTCGACTATATGAATTGTCCCGACAACGACTTCATGGCGCACTGGCAATACAACTGCCAGTTTCATTTGAAATTATTTTCTATCTACGGCAATCATTATGCTTACAAGCTTTTAGAAGACGCATTAAATATTCAGACGATATTTTTCGTGCAAAAAAAGAATTCCATAACGATGGATTTACATTTAGCATTAGTTGACTATCTGGAAAAAGGCGAAATCGCAACAGCTGTCACCATTTTAAAGGCTGACATCGAAAATCTACTGATGCCGGATGCGGCTCCCATCCCAGTGGATCAGGCAGAAAATTAAACATATTGCTACTAAAAAAGGTCACCGCTCAATTTATGAGTCGATGACCTTTTTTAGTAGCTTCTATTGTGGACGCACAAGCAGACCTCGTTTTGTCTTAACTTTCAAAATAATAGCAACGAACAAGGATAAAACAAAACAAGCCGAAAAAAAGTATAAAGTGAGAGCATAGCTGTTTGTCGTTTCTCGAATCCAGGCAAGAAGCATTGGCCCCGCAACACCAGCCGCCCCCCATGCTGTGAGTATCCTGCCATGAATCGCGCTCAGTTGTTTCGTGCCAAACAAATCACTCAAATATGCTGGCATACAAGAAAATCCTCCCCCGTAACAGGTAATGATAAGAAATACGAGAATCTGAAAACGAAAAGCATCCGCCGTATCCGCCAGTTGAAAAAACGCTGCAACTTCAAGAATAAAAAATAGAATATAGGTAAAAGCGCGCCCCCAATAATCCGAAAGCGATGCCCAAACAATACGCCCCAAGCCATTCAAGAGTCCAATAACCCCCACCATGGAAGCTGCTGCTGCCGGCGACATTTTTACGACCTCTTGTGCCATTGGTGATGCTACACTAAGCAAACCGATGCCACAGGTAATATTCGTAAAAAAAACCCACCACAATGCATAAAACTGCCAGGTATGCATCGCTTCATTCGCCGTAAATTGACGATACAAATTCGCCTGAATCGTTTTGCTTTTCACCGCTGTTTCAGATCCAGTTTTAGGCGGTGGTGCCAAATAAAATGCGGCTGATGCCATAACAAGCATATAGACGAATCCCAAAATAAGAAAATTGGTTACAAGACCAAATTCACGAACCAAAATCTGCATAACTGGACCGGCAATGAGACTGGCAAACCCAAACCCCATAATAGCGAGCCCTGTAGCTAAACCACGTTTATCTGGAAACCATTTAACAAGCGTCGAAACTGGTGTGATATAACCAACACCAAGACCAATTCCGCCAACAACGCCATAAAATATATACAAAAGTATCAAGCTATGCATGTGCAAAGCGAAAGCTGTGCCAAACATGCCTAAAACAAAAAATACCGTAGAAACAAGACCCGACTTGCGAGGACCATATTTTTCTACGAAACTCCCCAAAAAACCCGCTGAAAGACCTAAAAACAAAATTGCAATCGAAAATGTCCACGTCGTTTCTTTCAAGGTAAATCCCATTTCCTGCATAATAGGTTTCGTTAAAACACTCCAGGCATAAACACTGCCAATGCAGATATGAATTCCAATTGCCGCCAGTACAATAAGCCACCGATTTTTCATTTTTCCAACACTCCTTCTCTTGTCATAAAAAATCAAAAAGCAGTTCAGTTCGTCATCTTTATCAAAAAAAGCAATAAAAATAGACCATCCGAACAAAGTAAATTGATCTTTGCCCAGACGGTCGGCCTTTTAACAATATGGTCCACGTGGTTAACTCCACATTTTTCCGTCAGTCCCATATCGCATTATTAAATTATTTCTTTAATTTATCAGAAAATACACCTATTGTCAAGTACAAAAAATCTCCTAGTTCAAAAAAAATAACAGCTGATAAATTCTGACCAGCTGTTGTCTAGTAAAACCTAGAATAATTCCCCTGTATCGGAGTGTGAAATTCATCACCACTTTTATTGCTTGACCCCAGCTGTGCAACAAAACTTACAGACCCTACCAAGGCTGTTCCAACAACGGCTTTGATCTTGTTGCACCATTCCCCATGCCAAAACTAACACGAAGTTAAAAAACGATAAGACCTTCCACGGCGAAATTACCATCAGCAAAAAAGCTCCGTCATAAGTTCTGACGTCAACCTCATGCACTTTCATCATAGGACTAACGACCTAATATATAACATAATCTATCTCTGGAACAATAAAAGTGAATGCAGCCTTAAAAAGGCGCAAACCCCCTTATATATTGACCTTATATCTCCTACTACATAATCATTATAAATCAAATGCGAAACTTTTTATTGTAAAAATTCGACATGAATTGCTTCGTCAAGAAAAAAATTAGTTATTTAAGTGCTGGCAATGATTATACCTTGAATTTCTGTATAGCAACTTGCAAGTCTTCCGCCATATTCGATAAATGAGTGCTTGCACTGGCAATTTCTTCCGTAGCCGCTGAAATTGTTTGTGTTTCATCGGCTGCTTTACGTGATTCTTTATCGATATTTTCTGCGGATGTAACAACACGTTTAACGCCAGTATCCAATTTCTGTGTTGATATTGAAATTTCATTAATTCCATTATGTATCTCAGTAATCATCGCAAAAATTTGATCAAATTTCTGACCAGCTATATCCACAATGTCCTGACCAGCCTTAACTTCTTTCTTATTTTCATTCATCACGGAGACCGCTATCGTTGTTTTTTCTTGAATGTTTTTGATGAGTTCTGTAATATCATCCGTAGCTTGTGAAGATCCTTCCGCCAACTTGCGAACCTCTTCGGCAACAACGGCAAATCCTCTTCCGGCTTCACCAGCACGAGCCGCTTCAATTGCCGCATTCAAAGCTAAAAGATTTGTTTGTGCGGCAATGGCCGAAATCATTTCGACAATTTTCCCAATTTCTTGTGAATAACTATCTAATGTATTAATAACGTCGGCAACATCACCGGTCCGTTTACCGATACGTTCCATTTGATCAACCGTCGTTTTAATTGCCTTCGTCCCATCAGCTGTAGTTGCTGAAGTTTTTTGACTGGATTCATTAAGAATTTCTGTATGTTTAGTTACTTCGTCAAGCCCACTTCCCATTTCTTCAATAACCTGCATCGTATAGTCAACAAGTTTAAGTTGTTCTTTACCACTCTCTGCTACATGCATTGTGGATTCAGCAACCTGTGTAGCGGCTTGTGCTGATTGTTCAGCGCTTGCTGTAAGTTCTTCGGACGATGAAGCCATCTGTTGAGAAGCTCCCTGTATTTGTTGAATGAGATTGCGTACGCTACGATTCATTTTGTCTACCGAACGTGACAATATGCCAAATTCACTTTTATCTCGCATACTTTCCTCTGGAACATTATGAGCAAAGTCGCCTTCTGCTATACGGATCAGGAAATTGACCGTCATACGTAATCGTTTACCAATCTGTTTGATTGTTAAAACACCGATTCCCACACCTAGCAATATCGCTATGATAGCAATAATAATGTATTCTCGCACCGATGAATGCATTTCACTTTTTGCAAACTCATTCATTTCTTGACCGCCCTGATCAGAACTATCAGCAATTTTATCTAATGCAGCTAATGTTTGTTGAACGAATGGTTCGGCTTCTTTTTGATATAAAGCATATGCTTCTTGATTTTTATTTTGCATTGCCAATGCAACTACGGCATCATCTGCCTTGCGAATATCCTTTAGATTATCCTTCAGAGCATTCATTTCGTCTATCTGTACTTGATTTAATGATAGTGTTCCATAAAGTGAAAAATTATCATCCATCTCTTTCCTTTTTGTGATAATATCCTTACTAAGTCTCTGATTGTCGCTTTCATCCGTAGTAGCCATCAATGCATAAACATCGGACTCCAGCTGATTGATTAGTACTTTATTCTTATATGCTAAACGAATCTGCTGCACATTACTTGTATAAAGTTGATCCATACGGTTACTACTCTGCTGTAAATCAAAACTTCCTACGAAAGACACACCTATAATGGCAAAAACAAAAACCAAAATCAAAACCCATAACTTTTGCTTCACTTGCAAACGGTCAAACCATTTCATCTACATATCTCCTTATTAACATTGCACTTATATAGCACGAATTTTTATAATTATACTGCAATTAAGTGAAATCATTCTGAATTGATATCGTCTTCTCAATACAAATACAAATTATAAATTAAATATGGAGCCTTTTATTGTAAAAATTCGACATGAAATTTTTTTCCTGCAAAAAAGCACTTGGATATTCACCTACATATTTTTTAAATTCCTTGAGAAAATGTGACTGATCATAATAGCCATAGTCCATAGCTATATCCATATATTTTTGTTGGCGATTTAAAAGAAGTTCTTTTATCAACGCTTCAAAACGCGAAATCTGTTGAAAAGTTTTTGGGCTGACCCCCACTGCATCTTTCAATTTACGTTCAATCTGCCGTTGACTCAAACAAGAATCCCGGCACAGCATACTGACATTGATTTTATTATAATCATATAGTAATAAACGCGTCATAAAATCCAGTTCAGCATCTATTTTTCGATTTTTTTCTAAAAAGTAAAATAAATAATGCTCAATAATTTGAATCTTAGCAGTAATCGTTTCCGCTGAAACAACCCGTTCCCGAAACTCTGCTCCAATGTACCCCCATAAATCTTCAATATCAACAAAAGAATCAATAAAATCCACACTCGAATTTCTACAAAAATGACGAAAAGCCCCCGCCCGAAAACGAATCGAAATAAATCCATACGGCTCTTGCTGCTGCAATTTATAAGAACCAAATCGAGGCATCATCAAATAGCTCTCCGGCAATTTTTTTTCTGAACCATCTGCCTGAATGACGACCATTGGATTCCCATAAGTAAACATCAATTCCGCACCTGTCCCAGCAAAAACTTTTGGCAAACAACCTTCATTTTCCCAAATCCAATATCGGCTGATATAAGGATATAAATACGCATTTGGCACAAAGTCACATAACTTCATCACACAATACCCGCAGCTGTAAAACAGCTTCCTTGTTTTTATTTACCAAAACTATATATTTTTACCTTTATTGTAAATAACATAAATATAAAAGTCAAATATGAAAAAACATTTTTAATTAAAAGATAAGGAAAGTATTTACTTTAAATTATTTCCCAATAAATAATATGCAGAATCACCTTTTCTTATTCAGCCAATCCCCACTTATTCGAATGAGACTGACCCAATATATGGTCTATCTTACGTGCAAAATCATTTACAACATACGACATACGATGAACATGCTTTTATGGTTGATTATAAATGGACAAGTGGTAAAAAAATATCATCAACGATTTCAGAAATTATTTTATCAGATATTGGTTCATGGGTCATAAGCAATTCATATCGTAGTAAATCAGCGGGCAGTGAAAGTATCCGAGGACTGATTTTTTCAAGATTGACCTCGCCTCGCATTTCAGCGTTTTTTAAAATCGTCATTATGGCTATTGTAAACTTATTCTCGGTTCCTGGGCGCTTTATTTGCGCAAGAAAAGAGATTAAATCTTTACCAACATATTCAATCATAAGACCATGTATGGTTTCAGCACCAATCGTTTGCAGAGAATGAGCTATTTCACGAAGCAGAATAAGTACATCATTACGTAGATCGCCCGTATTGGGAACAGCATTGATAGATTTAGGCACATGCTTTTTTAATGCTGCAACAACAAGTTTACCTTTATTGGACCAGCGACGATATACTACAGCTTTATTTGTCTCCGCTCGTGTGGCAACTCCTTCCATTGTCAGATGGGCATAACCAACTTCGCAAAGTTCATTCCAAGCAGCCTGAAGGATAGCATCTTCAAGGATTCCACCACGACGTCGTGTTCCTGTACGATGCTCCTTATCATCAATGGACTGGCTAGGTTGAAAAAGTTGATCCCTATTTTGCTCATCCATATCTATTTCCTTCTTTCTAATTTTTATATTGCTTTTCCTGTAGATTTATTATATCATACGCATATAAGAAACTATCCGTTTCTTATATGCGTATGAAAGGAGTATCACCATGACAAAAAATAAAATAACTGTCCCAAAATTTCAAAAAGAAAAACTAGATCCACAGGTATTTAAGGCAGCCATAATCCTGGTGATCGGTTCTCTTGCACCATTATTGGATTCGACAATGGTTAATGTGGCTATAAAAGCAATAGCCAGTGACCTAAAAAGCACAATCTCGATCATTCAGTGGGTTATCACGGGATATGTATTGGCAATGGGTATTGCAGTACCAATTTCAGGATGGGCTGACAAACGTTTTGGCGGTAAGCAAGTATACATGTTTTCACTCCTAGTATTTTTAGCAGGTTCAGTACTTTCAGCTTTGTCATGGAATATAGACAGCCTTATAAGTTTCAGACTTCTACAAGGAATTGGTGCAGGTTTAATGATTCCAACATTACAAACACTGCTTGTTCAGATAGCCGGTGACCGCAATTTAGGACGACTAATGTCAATCGTAAGCATCCCCGCATTAATGGGACCGATTCTGGGTCCCGTACTGGGTGGAGTTATTGTAAATAACTTCAGCTGGCGTTGGATTTTTTATATCAATATTCCCATTTGCATCGTGGCATTATTGCTGGCTTGGTGGGGATTACCGACGAATGAACCTTCCAACCGTAAACAGCCTTTTGATATTCTTGGCATACTGCTATTGTCTCCAGCATTTGCTATACTCATTTATGGCATTACTCAGATGAGTTCTCATGGTAATATCACTAGCAGCACGGTAATTACTCCAATGGTAATTGGTTTATGCCTAATGGGGGCATTCATTATTTATGCTTTATCCAAGAAGAATTCTCCATTGATTGACTTGCATTTGTTTAAATCACGTAATTTTTTCGCTTCGAATGTTTTGCTTTTCCTGTCTGGCATCGTCACGAATGGAGCCATGCTTATTCTCCCATTATACTATCAGCAGGTGCGTGGTGAAAGTATTTTGTTTACCGGTCTTTTGTTGATTCCACAAGGAATTGGCATGCTATTGACCAGAAGTTGGGTCGGGAAACTAGCGGATCGTATAGGCTCCCGCATAATCGTTATAATAAGTCTGATAGTTATAATGATTGGTACATTACCATTTGCTTTTGCTGGTTCCGATACAAATCATGTTTTATTGGCAGTGGCCTTGCTTATACGAGGAGCAGGTCTTGGGGGATTGCTAATTCCAATAATGGCTTCTGCATATAAGGGATTAAACAGCAATCAAGTTCCTGATGCCAGTATTGCAACGAGAATCATGCAGACAATCGGAGGAGCATTCGGATCGGCCATACTTGCAACAATTGTCCAGCATCAACTTTCCATTAGTTATATATCCAATATCCAAGCTACTACAAGTGCATATAATGCCGCCTTTTTCTGGTCGATCGGTTTTACATTAATTGCAATTATTCCCGCACTATTACTGCCAGTGCGAAAAAGCGGAGCAGAGATAATATAAGTAAAAGTTTACACCACGCCCCTTTGAACCGATCTGCTAAACAACCTTGCCTTAAGCATGAAGCATTTATTTGTGATTTAAAAGTTCTTTTTTACTCATGTAAGAAGAACAAATAAATCCTAGTATTCCGAAAATCACAGCTATCCACATAACCATGGAAAACGCAGATAAAAAATTATTCTGTGAAGATGCACCATTACGGGAAATTTGTCTATATATCAAATCAAACAATGTGCCTCCCAGCGTAGTACCTGCAATCATTCCGATATTCCGAAATGTTGCCACAGCACCGGAGGCAACGCCTTGATACGGCTTTGAAACAGCGCCCATAATGGCTGAATTATTTGGTGCTGCGAAAATGCCAATTCCCAAACCAGTGCAAATAAGCCCCGAAATCAACAAAACAAACGCCAGCAAACCAGTTGTAAGCGTCATAATTGCAAACAGTACAAGGCTGATGGTACTGAAAAACATACCCATCATCGAGAAAATGCGTGAGCCGAAACGATCGGATAAGCTACCCACAATTGGTGAGCAAACTACCATCACAAGAGGCGTGATGGTTATGAGAACACCCATCTGCATGGAAGAACTGTGTAAGATTTCTTCCAGATAATTGGGGATTGTAAACAATATCAGATAGAAAATGAGATAATTTGCTGCAGCACCAAGAGAACCAAAACCAAAGTCTCTTATTTGGAATAACGAAAGCTTTATCATTGGTGCTGAAGCTTTGTGTTCGGCAATCATAAATTGCCAAAACGCAAAAATAAAAAGAAAAAACAACAGTGGGAGCACAATGTTACGGTTGCTTGCAATGGAAGATACATTGAGCAATAATGTGCCAGCTGCCATGGCAATAGCAAAGAATATCATTCCTCGCCCATCAAAAGATTTCGTATCTTTTACAAGTTTTTTAGGAATTACCAATATTCCTAAAAGCAAACCTGCCAGACCGAAAGGAAGATTGATAAAAAAAGCGGATTCCCAACCAAATAATTGTGTTATACTGCCACCAATCAAAGGACCGAATGACAGACCAGCATATGTCATTAATGCCTGCAATCCGAGAACTTTCCCCCTCTGTTCACTGGGAAATGTAGTCGTCAGAATTGCTGGTCCAACCGACAAAATCATAGCTGAACCAAATCCCATCAGAGCTCTGCCAATGAAAAGCGATATAAAATTTGCCGAACATCCGCAAATAAATGCAGCACATATGAACAGAGCGAAACCTGTCAAAAAAATTAATCGGTGCCCCAGAAGATCAGAAAGCTTTCCGAATGGAATTAATGAAACAGTCATGATAAGCAGAAAAATTAAAACAAGCCAGTCAGACTGCCCAAGTGAGATTTTCAGTGTCTGTCTAATCACAGGCAATATTGTGGTGATAAGGCTTGAATTCAATGAGGCAATAAATGTCCCGATACCTACGCAGGCAATTACAAGTCTTTTTGAGGTTTGCGATGAAATTTGCATGTGAAGCCTTCTTTGAAATTTTTTATACCTTTGACTTTCTTAAAAGTATATATTATTATGATATCACCAAATAATATATATTAAAAATACGCAAATACGGTATAATTAATATCGATTTTGATACTAATAGGAGGGAATGTATTGAATCAAAAGCAACTTACTTATTTTATGGCTATCGCTGAAGAAGGTAATATTACAAAAGCTGCAAAGCGGCTCTTTATTCCAGAGCCCTATCTGAGCAATCAATTAAAAAAAATTGAACAGGAGCTTGATGTTAAGTTGGCTGTTAGAAGTACTCGGAAATTGCAGCTAACAGATGCCGGAAAGCGGTTCCAGTTTCGGGCAGCGCAAATGCTTGAGATGATAAATTCAATAAAAATGGAATTAAAAGATTTTGAATCCGGACAACAAGGAACGCTCGCTATTGGAACGGTATCCACATCAGTAGCTATTCTTTTATCAAGGTCTATACCACGATTTCATCAGAAATTCCCGAATATCAAATTTGAAATACGAGATATGAGTACGCAGAGCATACAGGCGGCTCTAAGAATTGGTACAATTGAAGTTGGCATTGTTCGTACGCCGTTCGACACAACTCTTTTTGATTCGTTTTCATTACCTAAACAGCCAATGATTGCCGTAAGCAATACGGAATACAAAAATGATAAAAGCATCTTGCAAATTATTGAACTTTCAGGATTACCCCTGCTTGTCAGCTATAGATTTGGACCAATCATAGTTGAGGCCTGCCACGCTGCAGGCTTTACCCCGAATATCGTATGCAAGGTAGACGATACGAGGTTCATTTTGACGTGGGCAAATTCTGGAATGGGTATTGCTGTAATACCGAAGGATTGGATTGATATTATGCCGGGTTTAAATTTGCATTATAGAGAAATTGATGCACCATCTTTAATTACAAGCCCCAATATAATATGGTTAAAAACACATACTTTATCTTCTGTTGCACAAAATTTTATTGATTTTTTCAGCGAACAGCTATCCGACAAAAGTTATATTTAGAATCGTTTTTTACACAACAATGGGGTGTCACACTATTTTCTTAGTGTGACACCCCATTGTTCCATCTTATATACTTTTCAAATCAACGGTTTTTAAAATCCAGGTACAACATTCCCACCGTATTTATTCGTTACAAACTGACGGACTGCATCTGATTGATAAATCTGCACAATCTTCTTATATACAGCATTATCTTTGTCTTCACTGCGAACGACGGCTACAATCGTAAATGGTGATTTGTTATCCTCTACTAAAAGTGCATCTTTCAAATTCAAACCGGCACTTAAAACATAATTCCCTGGTATCGCAACTAGATCCAAATCATTTAATGCACGTGGCAATTGAGCCGCTTCCAGTTCAATGATTTGCAAATTATGCTTGTTTTCAATAACATCGTTAACACCAGCAGCTGCGCCAACACCAGGTTTCAAACGAATGAGTCCTGCTTTTTCTAATAGAGCCAAACCACGTCCACCATTTGTTGGATCATTCGGAATAGCCACTTTAGAACCATCTGGTACTTCCGTAAAAGACTTGTAACGATTCGAAAACAATCCATACGGCAGCAGATAAGTAGCACCAATCGATGTAAACTCATAATTGTTGTTTTTAATGGAATTCTTTAGAAATTGTTCGTGCTGGTACACATTCATAGCCAAGTCTTTATTTGCCAAGGCAACATTCGGCTGAATATATTCATTAAATTCTACAATTTCAATATTGATGCCTTCCTTCTTGGCCTCCTTCTGAACCGCTTCCAAT
>Ga0302185_10001724_pt1 | contig 14979 bp, 18 predicted proteins | sample II_Bog_E1_1_FD_200231 | JGI IMG/M metagenome (GOLD analysis project Ga0302185, IMG submission 200231) | Peat permafrost microbial communities from Stordalen Mire near Abisko, Sweden - II_Bog_E1_2 | ecosystem: Environmental > Terrestrial > Soil > Wetlands > Peat | place: Sweden: Abisko... | reverse complement strand
ATTCTTAATCTTAAGTCAAAAGACTATTTGAACAGCCACACATCAAGCAGTTAAAAATAACTACTCTGCTACAATTAAAGATATGACTAATCACGAAAACGTAAAAATTATAGCCCTCGTTGGGCTAACAGGTTCTGGCAAATCTACTGCAGTCGACTATCTTACTGAAAAAGGCTATCCAAAAGTGTATTTCGGAGGAGTCATTCTGGACGGCTTAAAAAAACTTGGGCTTCCCTTAACACAGGAGTATGAAAAGCCTTATCGCGAAAAACTTCGCGAAGAAGAAGGAAAAGACTTCGTTGTTAACCGAATCGTTGCACAAATTAACGACCTTATTAATTCAGGTCAAAAAAGAATTATTGCCGATGGTCTCTACACGTGGACCGAATATAAAGTACTCAAACATAGTTTTCCTGGTGAGCTAACAGTCGTCGCACTCGTGACACCAAAGAAAGAACGGCATCACCGACTTAGTAATCGTCCGGAGCGCCCGCTTACTAATAAAGAAGCAGATGAACGTGATTGGGCAGAAATTGAAAACCTAGAAAAAGGTGGTCCTATCGCTATCGCAGATTACTTTCTTTTTAATAACGGCGATATAGAAAAATTGCACCGAGATATCGATGCAATTACTTCTGAAATAGAGTTTTAATTCTTATCCAAGGTACTCGTGTAACTTTTTAGCATCTTTATGCTTACGAAGCTTCGCGAGTGCTTTTGCTTCAATTTGGCGAATACGTTCACGAGTAACGGCAAATTCTTGTCCCACTTCTTCAAGTGTGTGTGACTTACCGTTCTCAAGACCAAATCGCATCTTTACGATCTTTTGTTCACGATCACTAAGAGTTGAGAGAATAGACTGAACTTGTTCCTTAAGAAGCTGCGAGGTTGCAGATTCTTCAGGAGTCGTACCATCTTCATCTTCGATAAAGTCACCAAGTACAGAGTCTTCGTCTTCACCATCACGGCCAACACCAGCATCAAGAGAGGTAATATCCTGCTTGATCTTGATTACATATTCAACCTTATCTGGTTCCATCTCAAGTTCTTTAGCAAGTTCTTCAATGGTTGGTTCACGGTTTAGTTCTTGTGTCATACGTCGCTGAGTACGAAGAAGCTTGTTAATCGTTTCTACCATGTGTACTGGAATACGAATTGTACGCGCTTGGTCAGCAATAGCACGAGTAATAGCTTGACGAATCCACCAGGTTGCATAGGTTGAAAATTTGAATCCTTTATCTGGGTCGAACTTCTCAACAGCACGGAGGAGTCCAGTGTTACCTTCTTGAATAAGATCAAGAAAGTCGAGTCCTCGACCACTGTATCGTTTGGCAATAGAGACAACTAGACGCATGTTTGCTTCTGCCATCTTATCTTTAGCTTTTTTCTCACCTGCAACAACACGTTGTGCAAGTGCAAGCTCCTCTTCTGCGCTAAGAAGTGGGATTTTTCCGATTTCACGAAGATAAAGACGAACACTGTCGTCGCTTGCGTCATCAAAGTACTGTCCTTGATTTAGGACATCTTCATCATCTTCTTCTTCATCTTCTAGTTCGTCTGGAGCTGGTCCATCAATATCACTGAGTGGTCCACCACTTGAATCGACAACAACATCTTCTTCTAGAGTCGGTTCTTCATCAACAGGAACATCATTCTTTTTAGCTTTTACCACTTTGTATCTCCTTAATAAGATTATTGATCATCCCACGAAATTCAGTCGCTTTGGCATCATCACCAACGGTCTCTGCATCACGGAGTTGTTCAGTTAACAGGTCTTTTTTCTTTTTCTTGTATTCGTTTGTAACTTGGCGGAGCAATCGAGCGGTTTCGAGGTAACGATCTTCATCATTCCAATCCGCATAGCGAGCGTCGGCCCTTAATAACACTATTTTCACATAGGTATCATAATTTTGCAACTGCTTAGGGGTATCCTGTACAGCTTTTCCGTTAGAAGAAGTAAGATACTTAGCAACTGCTTGGCGCTCTTCTCCTTCGAACATATTAAAATCAACGTCTGCAAACAAGGAGTGGGTCGCTCCGTCGATAAGTGAAACGGCTAATAAGTTATCTTGATACGACCATTCATTATATGAGGTATCGCGTTGTTTCTTAGCAACTGGTTTTAGGATAACCTCTTTAGTTTCATCTTCCATCGTATTCATACGATCTCTAAGGTTACCGACGATACCACCGGTTTTTTCTGCAATTTTTTGAATATAATGTTGCTGCTCAACCTCATTTTGCAAAAGCTTCACAACTCTTAGCGCCGCATCTGTGTAGTTTCTCTTACCCTGGGCTGAATTAATGTTTTCTCGCTCTTCATATTGTTTAAATACCCAATCAACAATCGGCTCTGACTGATCGATTGCTTTTTGCCATAATGCTGTACCCTTTTTAATCAGTTCGTCTGGGTCTTTAGCACCATCGGACAAAGTTATTATCGTTAACTGAACGTCTACAGTTTGAGCGATAGGGATTGCTCGTTCCGTCGCGGCAAGTCCTGCTTTGTCTCCGTCAAAAGCCAAACGAATATTTCCCGTTATGCGTTTTAGTGCACGGAGGTGAAATTCTGTCATGGCTGTCCCGGCCGTTGCAACCACTCCAGAAATACCCACCTGATGACTACTAATAACATCGAGGTTTCCTTCAACAATAACCGCATAATCAGACTTACGAATGGCTTCTTTTGCCTGAGACAGTCCAAAGACATGTCGACTCTTGTCATAGAGCAATGTCTGAGGAGTATTTAGATATTTAGGAGCTCTTGGATCATCATCAATAAGAATACGAGCCGTGAAACCAATAACTTGCCCGGTAGCATCCATAAGTGGAACTGTCATTCGACCCCGGAATAGATCGCCTCCATATTGATTCGTTAGTCCAGCTTCAGATAACTCTCGTGGCGAGAATCCTTTTTTAGTCAAAGCGTTAACTAGCGCATCACCACTCGTTGGAGCATAGCCAATTCGAAACTCCTCGACTATCTTCTTACTCAACCCACGAGTTTTAAAAACATACTCAATCGCAGGAGGATTCGCGATAAGTGTTTGCTGATAGTAGTTTGCTGCCAGGTCGAGTATAGACATAAGGCGCTTTTTCTTTTCAGAAAGTTCTTTACCTCCTTGGTTGTCGTAGACCTCTAGTTCAACTCCAGCCTTACGAGCCAGATGCTCTAGTGCCTGACGAAAGTCCATGCCTTCAACTTCCATAATAAAAGTAAAGACATCACCGCCACGACCAGAAGAAAAATCATGCCAAATATGTTTATCTGGGCTCACTACGAAACTAGGAGTTTTTTCACCACTAAAAGGACTAAGGCCTTTAAAATTGCGGCCAGCTCTTTTTAGTTGAACATACTCCCCTACGACGTCCTCAATATTGAGGCGTGCTCGTACTTCTTCCTTCGCATCCTGCATGGAACTAGTATAGCATCCTTTACCCCTGTTAGTGTTTGTGCTTAAATAGCTACATGTATCCTCAACAACCTCTTCAGCAACCACCACAGCAACAGACGAATCCTATAGATTACCTGAACTCGATTGCTCCTACTCCAAAGAAGAAGATCGAAATTAAAGGCCCGATGAAATTGATCGTCGGTGCTGGTGGAGCTCTCCTTCTGGTCATTATTATCTCCATTCTTGTCAGTATCTTTAGCCAATCAGACACGACTCAACTTGAACAGCTTGCCGCACGTCTTCAGGCAACCGCAACAATCGCCAGTACTGCACAAAATAATATACAAGACAGTAACCTACAGTCACTCAACGTTACATTACAGCTGTATCTTACGAATACAAACCGAACTATTGTTAGTCCTCTCGCTGAACAAAATATAGATACAACGAATCTAGATCCAAAGATTATTGCTGAAGAAAATGGCTCAGCTATGAGCGCAAAACTCGAAGATGCTCGTCTTAATGCCGTCTTTGATAATAGCTATGCCGATAATATGTCTTACCAGTTATCAACCATCATTAACCTTATGCAACAGATATATAATACATCTAGTAATAAAGATTTAAAGTCATTCCTTAGTACTTCGTACACAAACCTGACACCTATCCAAAAGCAATTCGCAAACTTCAACTCAACAGATAGTTAAGCGTTCCTATTCTTCTTCGGATTCAGCACCAACGACTAGATTATAGCTAATTTGGATAAGGCTTTTTAGCTCATCATCAGGAACCTGTCCTGTCATGATGATCGTATTCCAATGTTTCTTACTAAGATGATACCCCGGTAAAACAGTTTCATAGGTTTCACGAAGACGTTCTGCAAGTTGGGGATCACATTTCAAGCTCAGACGAACTGGTTTTAAGGTGTCAGAGACAAGTGCGAACATCTTACCGCCACCCGTCTCTTTATGCCCTATCTTGTAGACTGAAGTATCTTCACCAAAAGGAAAATCAAGCCACGCATTCGGTAAACTCAGAAGATAATCGTGAAGTTCTTTATGGGTCATTATTTAAGCTTACCTAAGTAGTACTGTAACTCTGTAATACTGCCTCTAATATCGCCAAGTGCACGGTGCTCTTCTGGCTTTGCAAATTTCTTACCGAACTTACCTTCAAACACAACTTTCCAAGCTGTTACATCGAGCATACGATAGTGCAGACGAGCATCGAAACGTGGCCACTGGGCAGTAATAAAACGACGATCCATATGAATTGAATTACCAGCAAGAAGAACTGGTTTATCTGCTTCAAAGTTCTCGTTAATAAAGGTAAGTACCTCGTCCTCAATCTCTTTAAGTGGTTTCCCATTGGCATTTTGCGCAACTAATCCATCTCGTGAAGCAGTTTGTGTCTCCCAGAATTTATTTTTAGCAAGAAGTTTAAGAAGCAGTGTATTGTCATGCTTTACCACTCCTTCGTAGGCTGCGATTTCTTTGAAGTCCCAATCGGTTACAATCGCCGCAATCTCAAGAATAAGATCGTTATTGGCATCGAGACCTGTCATTTCAAGATCAACCCATAATATTCGGTTTGTTTTAGCATTAGCAAGTTTTTTATCCATAGATTCATTATACAAGATATAAGCAACCACTAGTGTTTTACGAAACAGCTTATTGTTATTTCCTTGCATTAAAAATCTAAAAGGTTTTAAATGAACTTATCGCCGATAGGTGGGGTAAAATCCTCCGCACAAGCCAGTGCGCGATTCCGTTCATTCCGAAGTTAGGGACAAGTCTATATGCCGATTTCTCGCAATAAAAGTGGTGCCGCTAGGTTTAGTCCTAGAGACGAGCTGTACTACGCTGACCGTCCCGAAGATTTTATCGGTGATGGTAGCGTTGAGTACGACCGACGTGTCATCGAAGCACGGTTCCGTGTTTTGGAGGCATTTCGCTTCGCCAGCGTACCGCTTCGAGGTCGTGGAATGTGTCACGAAATTTGTGGCATTGGAACGACTCTCGATGACCTGGTCAACTTTGTCGACGACTACGACAGTAGGCGGATCGACGAGGTAAGAAAACAACGAGAACGAGATAAGGAGATAACTCCTGGTCTGATGCTTCCGGAGCGGCGACGCAAGTCACCGCAGAAAATAAACCGGAGGCGAGCTGGCCTTTTCAGTGGTTCCGACATACCAACGGGCTTCTTCTACGATCGAGGGATTCACTTCGAAAGCAGAGCCGAGGCCCGCCGGCAACGAGCGGGATTCGTGGACTTGATGAGGTGGTTTGTCATCGAGCACACAGTCCTTCTCATGATCGAGAACCGTGAGATCAGTCTCATTAACGACGCTTGGTATGTGAGTGTGTCCATCATGGACGCGCACGCGCCAGCTCGCAAACAACGCCAACGCAAGTCCGGAAAGTCATCGAAGCAAGTCAAGACCGATGATCGCTCGTTCCACGGCCGACCGAATCGTGATCGAGATCGCGTACAGAAAGCCGCCTAACTTTTACTCGCGAAGAGTGTTGATAGTGTAGATGAGAAACCACATAACGGTGACTCTCCTACCAGCAACACTCTTCGCGAGAAGAGTAAAAATTATCTCAAAAAATCGAAAAGACCCTTATCGTAGGGTCTTTTTTGAACAAACGTTCACGGCTCATTATCTCGTTGAGCTACGGTACTGTGAAAGGGTGAGGCTAGGAGGGGGCGTCACCACCCCCTCCATTCCCGAGCGAGAAGCTAGCGGCGCAGTCCACGACCCGGAGTGACGGTACTCCTCCTGATCCTTGACTTCGTGAACCACTCGGGTGGCCTTGTGACCTCGGTGTCCACAGCTACCAATGTCGTGCTGTAAACATAGGCGTGCTGTTGCCAGAACTCGATGCAAGCGCGTACCCCACCGGGCGCATCTCCTGCTGAGACCTGCCATGGAAGTGGCGGAATATAGCCACCGGGATAGGCGCGTACGAGCCTCGGCGTCATGCGACTTCCCTCGAGCTCAATGGTGAACTCACGGGTTAATGTTACTTCGTCGAGTTCGAGGAAGGGCGAAACCTGGCGGATTCGTGCGTGATGGCTGACGTTAATCATCCACCGTGGCTTTCTGTCTTCGAGCGGTACGACAATTGCGTTGAGCGGCTTGTAGGTGTGAGCGAGCGTAAAACTTTCTTTACGCTCGATGAATCCGCTCGGCATGAGGTTCAAGGCCTGCTGAACCACATCGGACAACGGCCTCTTCAACCTGTAAAGCGACGGGATGTCTGCCGTTTCAGAAACCCGAACGGTGTATTTCCCATACTTCCACACATATACAGCGGACATTTCTACCTTTCAATGAGCATTTCCGTTTCATCGTTTCCGAATCATCAGCGCAGATACACATCTGCGTACAGAAAAAGACACAGGAATAACCCTATGCCTTTGTCTTTTATAACATACTACTTAGAAGGAGTAAATTTTAGGCTCAGTGAGTTTATACAAAATCGCTCGTCGGTTGGTGTCCCAAAACCCTCACCTTTAAAGACGTGCCCAAGGTGACCACCACAGGTTGCACAGGTAACTTCTGTGCGAACTGATCCATAACTTTTATCATCGTGAAATTCAACCGTTCCAGGAATAGCATCATAAAAACTTGGCCAACCACAGTTTGCTTCGAATTTAGTGCCACTTTCAAAAAGTTTTGTTCCACAAGCAGCACAGCTATACGTACCAACATCAAAAGTCGTATCATATTCACCAGTAAAAGGTGCTTCTGTCGCTTTATTAAATAGGACGTCGTATTGCTCTGGAGTCAGCTTAGACTTATATTCTTTTTTTGATTCTTCTACATCTGCCATATTTTACTCCTTTGGTTTATCAAGTTTATCTAGTTTCGCAAGATGGACAATCCAGTAGATAACAGCTGCGGTCGCGAATAAGGTAATAAATGCTGAAACAATCGCTCCCCATGTAAAGACAAGACCGCCTTTTCCGGTTTTATTTGGAGAAATAACTACCCAAGTCAGTTCTGTTAAATCGATACCGCCAATAAGAAATCCGACAATAGGGTTAACAAAGCCTGTAACAATTGATTTCACTGCTGCTCCGGCTGCCGTTCCTACAGCAAGTCCGACTGCGAGGCCAACAACTCCTTGTTGACGAACGAAATCCACAAAGCCACCAATTTCTTTTTTCGTAGTTGCAGCGATAACATCGCCATCAATTTTAATACCCTTTGCCGCCTTAAGAATCTTCGGCTCTTCCGGATTTGTCCTTATAGTCTTTCTTTTCTTCGTAGTTGCTGCCATAAAAAACTCCTCTTATATCTAAGAGAAGTATACCATTTTTACATTGGTGGATAAACCAGGAGAAGAAAGCTGCTTGGGCTACGGAAACGTCCGCAGCCCAAGCAAGTAGCTGAGAAAGGGTTAGGCTAGAAAGCTTACCTCGACGTCAAACACGGCAGCGTTGACTTCACCCTTCGAACCGAGGACACCCTCTTTTGTGTCATGACACAGACGATCGGCCCTTCCTTGCTCTTCGAGCAGATCGACTGCGGCTAGCGTAAGCAGAGTTTCCTCGACAGGATACCCCAACTGACTAGCTACAGTACCTGGAGCTGTCACCTCGTCGAAAGGAATACACTGCCTGTACTTGATGATGACAGGGCGATTGCCGGTCGGCCCAAATCTGACATATAGATCATTCGCACGTCGTTCTACATCTTCTTGCTGAAGCATTTTCTTCTCCCAATTTGTTAACTGCGTACTACGAAAGGCCTAGTACCTTTCGCTTTTTACTGATCAAACAAAAATTCGCCGAAGGATATCCCCGGCGCCTATTTCTTAGATCAGTTCAGTCCCTGGAAATTACGCCGAAGTCACGTCAAACGACTGCATACAAAGCATGCTAAGCCGTCGAGTTTCTTGTTTGCGTATCATTTCCACGTTCGTAACTATAGCATTCCACAGAGGCCGAATCAAGTTACATCTTCGAAGGAATTTCAATACCTAGAAGTCCAAGGCCATGAGTAAAGGTTTGGCTAACCTTCGCAAGAACACCAAGACGAGCCTGTTTTTCGACAGGTTCTGCATCACCTACACGAGTGACTTCGTAGTAGCGATTGAGTTCACGAGCAAGCTCATAAAGAAACGTTGCGATTTTATGTGGCTCGAGATCACGAGCTGCGAGACGAATAACATCTGGATACTCGGATAGTTTTAGAAGCAATGTTTTTTCAGTCTCATAGTCATAACTGCTAACATCTGTCTGAACTACTTCGTTGTCCTGCAAAATTTTGTTCACACGTACTGCAGCGTATTGAATATAAGGGCCACTGAAACCGCTTAGTGCAAATATTGAATCCCAGTCAAACAAGATGTTCGTACGACGATCGGCGCTAAAGTCACTAAACTTAATTGCTCCAAGTGCTATTTTTTTAATATCATCCTCTGATATATCCTCACCCTTTACGACACTACGAGCTTTAGCTTCAGCTTGATCGAGTAATTCTTCCATAAGAATCACACCCTTACGGCTACTCATTTTCTCACGAGTTCCATCTTCGTTTACCTGATCAATAACTCCAAACCATAGATGGTAGAGGCGAGTATGTATACCAAGCTTTTTTGCCATCGCAAATAATTGAGAGAAATAAAATTGTTGTTCACTACCAACGACATAGACAACGAGATCTGGATGCCAGTTCTCTTCTCTATACAAAATAGTTGCAAGATCACTGGTTGCATATAGAGCTGCGCCATTACTTTTTTGTACAAGAAGTGGCACGTCAAAACCATAATCATCAAGTGGAACAATAATCGAACCGTCTTCATTCTTAATAGCCACTTGTGAATCAAGTAATTTTGCGACTGCCTCTTTCCCTTTTGGTGCAAAGAACGCCTCGCCGAGTTCATACTCCGTAGATATATGAAGTCGATTCATTACTCTATGGATGTGTTCAAGTGAAATTGAATTGAAAAGCTGACTATATTTCTTTGCTTCTTCGTCACCATTTTCGAGCTTTATAAGCCACTCCTGAACAGCATCAGCAAGCGTTGATTCACCACGCTCCTTTTCTTCTTTAAGCGCCTTCTTTGTTTCTATATAGACTCGTCCAAGTTCGTACACACCATCTTTTTTAAGCGCTTCTTCACTACTAAAATTCAGAAAACCGACTACCCAGGTGCCAAAAGGAGCACCATAGTCACCTAAGTGGTTATCAGTAATAACCTTCCAACCTGTTGCTTCCATAAGCTGCTTAATAGCCCAACCTTGATTGCCTGGACGAAGATGTCCAACACTATAGGGCTTTGCCATATTCGGACTTGGATATTCAACGACAACTGTTTTTCCAGCGCCATCACTATTTTCTCCATAGCTACCAGACCATTCAGCCTCAAGTTCTTTTGCCAGGCTTGCCGCATGAACACGAAGATTAATAAAACCCGGCCCAGCAACGGTTACTTCACTAAATAAAGGGCTGTTTCGTAGCACCTCGGCAAGTGTCTCAGCAATCTCACGAGGACTCTTGCTTAGTTGCTTAGCAATCTGCAGTGCAACGTTCGTGGCATAGTCACCAAATTGAGCATCAGGACGCGTAAGATCGACTGTTTGCTCAATGTCGTAGGTATCATGTAAGGTCTTGGTTAGTAACTGAGAAATATCGTTCATTACGATTCATTATATAACAGAGGTGGTTAAAAAACGATTATGAAAAAGAGATGTCTTCGTCTAGATCGTTACTAATATCATCTGTTGAGACAGGACGCAGTCCACGCACTGTTCGAAGCAAATAGTTAAGGACGTTCATGTCATCACTGTGCGTTTGTTCTTCGCTTCTCATTTCGTCTTCCATGTCGTTTTTTCCTTTTTTATTTTATATCGTTCTTATCCTTACAGTAGCGCTTCAAAGTCTTCGCGTCAATTAGGGTGTCTTAAACTCAATAGAGAGCTTTAGGTACAGTATAGATGCCTCTGAAATTTCACTCGACATGTTATCAAGCCACTGCTGAATCTCTTCAACTGGCGCACTTTCTCCAATTCCTGTCACAATTGCCGCTTCTATAAAATCCGCTTCAGCTTCTACTCGCTCACGAGCTGCTATTCTGGCGGCTTCTGATTTTGGCGCAGGTCCCCTATCTACTACTGAATCTTCAAGTCGTTCTCGTTTAGACTCGATAACAGTTCTTAAAAAATCAATAGATTCGGGTAAAAGATACTTTTCGTTATTATCAAGCCATCCCGAAATCCAATCAGGGTCATCTAACTTAGACTGCGCTATTACTGCAGCTCTCTCTTCTTCATCAGTTACATCAAGCATTTTGTGAAGCGTAATATGTAATCGATTCGTAAGATCGAGTTCTTCCGGGTTATGTTCTGATGGTAGATTCTTTTTATTTTCTGGGAACATTTGTTACGATTTTAGCATAAACGAGATGAAAAGTCAATAATCTATCGGTGGTCAGACTATTGTATCGCGGCTTTTATAAAACCGTGGAATAACGGGTGTGGTCTCATTGGACGACTTTTAAACTCTGGGTGTGCCTGTGTGGCAACAAAGTAATCATTAGCTGGTGCCTCAATGTACTCGACAAGTTTACCGTCAGGAGACGTTCCTGAAACTTGAAGACCACCTTTTTCTATATAGGAAAGAAACTCTTGATTCACTTCATAGCGGTGACGATGACGTTCAACAATAGCATCGGATTTATAGGTTCTTGAGACAAGTGAACCACGAACAAGATTGGCAGTATAATCACCAAGACGAAGTGTTCCTCCGGTTGATTCCTTACCTTGTTGCCCTTCCATAATATAGACAACATTCTCGTCTGTCTCAGGTTCGAACTCTGTACTATTGGCATTTTTAAGACCGGCCTTACGAGCACTGGCAATAACGGCAACTTGAAGTCCAAGACAGAGTCCAAGATACGGTACATTGTTATCAAGCGCATAGCGTGCAGCAGCAATCTTTCCTTCAATACCACGACTGCCAAATCCTCCTGGGACAAGTAGTGCGTCGTAGTCTTTGAAATCTCTTGCCGTAGCAGTAACTGCATCAATCCAATGCACTTTTAGATCTACTTTCTCTGCCCATGATGCACTTTTAAGTGCCTCAAGGACTGATATATAGGTATCTTCGTTATCGAGATACTTGGCGACAATTCCAACATGTACTTTTTTTTCAGGATGAGTCGTGTGTTGTTTAACAAGTTTTTTCCAGACAGATAAATCAGGTTCGGTTGTATTATCCGTAAAGTCCTCAAGTAGATCGAGAATACCACTCTGAGCGATAGTAATAGGCACCTCGTAGACCGTTTCTGCATTAGGTAGAAGAATGACCGATGATTCCTTAACACCACCAAACAAAGCAATTTTCTGTGCAACGTTTTCCGGTGCGGGATCATCCGTTCGAACCACAACTGCATTCGGTACAATACCAAAACCTCGAAGATCATTAAGTGCGTTCTGAGCGGGCTTTGTTTTGAATTCTTTACTTGTTCCAATAAACGGTACATAGACAACGTGAACATACAAACAATTTTCACGTCCTACTCGTCCTGCAAACTCACGTATTGCTTCAACAAAACTAAGTCCTTCGTAGTCCCCGACTGTTCCACCAATTTCAACAATATGAACATCTGAATCAGCAGCCTCTTCGATAGCGTCTTGGATAGCACGAGTAAGATGAGGAACAAGCTGAACTGTTTTACCACCGAACTTGCCAGCGCGCTCATCTGCAATTAACTGGCTAAGAAGTCGGCCAGATAACGTGGCATTTTTCTGCGTTAGTTCCAAATCCAAAAAACGCTCATAGTGACCAAGATCAAGGTCTGTTTCAGCACCATCTTTTGTCACGAAACATTCTCCGTGTTCGGCTGGATTTAAAAGACCCGCATCTACATTGAGATACGGATCACATTTTTGGATTGAGACTCTGAGACCTTTAGCTTGAAGGACTGCGCCAATACTTGCTGCAGTAATGCCTTTGCCTACCCCTGAAAGAACGCCCCCAGTTACAAATATATATTTCTGTTTAGTTCCATGAATTGTTGATGCTTCCATGGGATTCCATTGTAGCATGCTAAAACTTGCTTGCGCTACATGTAGCGTGGTGTGTTGTTTTTTCTACGCAATCTTTGAAGGGTCGGAGCCACTATCGTAAAAGATTAGTTCTTCTTCATTGGCCTTCCAGGCATCAAGAACTGGTTGGAGGATTTCCCAAGCTCGTAGTATCTCATCACTTGATGCAAAGAGCGTTTCTTGGCCTTTAATTGCATCAACAATCACCTGCTCATAGGCATCAGGAATGCGATGATTTTGTCCGTAGTTAAAGGCAAGTGTATTAGTCGTGAATTCACGGTCATATCCTGGATGTTTAGCAAAAATTTCAACGGAAACACCTTCATTTGGTTGAATATGAAAAATTAAACTATTTGTCTGAGCTTCATGAGATTTACGAAGATGAATACGAACTTCAGTCGTTTTGTCATTTAAGCCTTTGCCGGTTGCAAGAATAATCGGAACTCCCTGCCACCTCGAATCACTCGACATAAGCTCAACTCGAGCAAACGTTTCAGTCATGCTCTCTGGGTTACCAATTTCATTGCGATAGCTTCTATATTGTCCACGGAGTGAACGAGTTGGATCAGCAATCTCGATTTTATCAAAGGCACGAGAACGTTGAACTGGTTCTGAGTCCCAGTCGAAAGTTGTTGGTATTTCCATTAGAACAAGTGAGAGGAGTTGCATAAGATGACCCTGCATAACATCACGAAGAGCACCGGTCTGTTCATAGAATTCAGAACGACCTTCGATACCAATTTGTTCATAGGCGACAACTTCAACTTTCTCAATCGCGTTGTTTTCCCAAATATGTTCGAATAAAGCGTTTCCCTGACGTATGGCCACGATATTTTGACTCATTTCTTTTGCAAGATAGTGATCGATTCGATATATCTGAGACTCCTGAAAATAGTCTTTAACTTCTTTCATCCTAGCTTTGGCGGTATTAAAATCGACACCAAAAGGTTTTTCAAGCATTATCTTAATATTTGGACTATTGAGACCAACCTTGCCTAAGAATTCGACGATTTGACTCATACTTTCTGGCGGTACGGATAGGAAGAAGATTGCCTGTTCGTCTTCTTTTAAATCAATGGCTTCCTTTAGGCGTTGATAATCACCTTCTTGGGTAAGATCCATCGAGAAAATACTTATAAGATCAGTCAGCTGGTCGTGGTACTCACCTAAAAACTCAGCTTTATCCGGTTGGCGTCTGGAAACACCAATCACAGAGAGGTCACTAAAGTCACCTGTTCCTATTATGTTAGAAAGCGCTGGAATCAGCTTTCTTTTACTCAAATCCCCAGTAATTCCAAATAGAACAAGTTTTGTCTTCATACTTTAAGTATACACGTCCAAACACCCCATCGCTATCTTGAATACAGCATTCTGAGCATTGACCAAATGGCTAATAATTGGTATAGTATAGTTATCTGATCGCCTGATCAGACCATCGTCTTTCGAGAGGGAAAACATGGCCGAAAGGAGAGCATCACGCTCGATCTTGTGGGAAATCTTCAATGACGTAGATATGCTCGGCGAGGGCTACTACATCAGCTTCAGAGCGACAAACGGCAAGGACTACGTCATCATCTTCTACGGTGGTACGGCTGGACTACCGCGACGTCGCCTTGACCCAATTACGCAAAGGTATTCCACATGGAAATCTGGAAACCTTTACGTAAATAGCACTACCCAAGACCCCGCCTGGGAACCCCATTCCGTCGGATTGTCACAGGAGGGAGTGGTTGAGTTCAAGGCACTGAGCCCTGTCGGAGATCCTTTCGACACCTTTCTTCGTCCTGAATTGACCCCAGTAATCCCTACCGAAAATATTTGGCTAGGAGTCTGGATCAGTGATGACAGTAGAGAGGCGGGAAAGCTACCCAAGGCAGTCACGGAGAGCTAATCTCCGCAGACGCAAACCCCCGGGTCTATTCGTAGACCTGGGGGCGCTTCATATCACGAGGTTATTTACTCAGACTTTGTGCCAGAACCGGCGTTTACTTCGTAGCTCGTGTTTGTACTTTCGAAAAAGTTCACAAGTTGAAGTGTATCGTTGGCTGCAGCCATCCACTTCGCAGGGTTAGAAACCTTGTAGTAGGCTTCAAAACCAAGTTCTTCGAGGCGGCGATCAGCAAGATAACGAACATATTGATTAATATAGTCGCTATTAAGCCCAAGAATACCATTAGGGAGAAGATCACGGTTGTAGGCCTCTTCCATTTCAACACCATCAAGAATCATTTGCTTAATTTCTTGAGCAAATTCTTCTGTTTGGAGATCTTCATTCTCTTCAAGAACTGTCAAAATAAGGTTAATACCGAACTTCAGGTGAAGACTCTCGTCTCGCACTACCCAGTCGATAAGACTACCGAAGTTGCGAAGAAGATTACGCTGACGGAAGCTCAGTGCTACCATGAAGCCACTATAGAACCAGATTCCTTCTAGGATAACGTTGTAGGCAACCAGGTTGCGTACAAAGTCTTTCTTGCCCTCGAGCGTTGAGATATCAAGCGTCTGTTCAGTCATTCGC
>Ga0302185_10001722_pt1 | contig 14982 bp, 17 predicted proteins | sample II_Bog_E1_1_FD_200231 | JGI IMG/M metagenome (GOLD analysis project Ga0302185, IMG submission 200231) | Peat permafrost microbial communities from Stordalen Mire near Abisko, Sweden - II_Bog_E1_2 | ecosystem: Environmental > Terrestrial > Soil > Wetlands > Peat | place: Sweden: Abisko... | reverse complement strand
GGTAAATTACGTATAGCAACACTAAGAACTTCAATTCCAGCATCAGTAATTTCATTTTCATGTAAACATAATTTTTCCATTTTAGTATAACGTAAAACAGATGAAAGTTCAATAATAGAATCATCCCTTAATCGATTCGCTTCAAGAGATAAAACAGACATCAATGGACACACTGATAAAGATTTACAAAGAGATTTAATTCCATCAAATCTAATTTGATTACCATCACACATTAATGTATCTATTGAAGTTTTTACTAATGCTTCAGAGATTGCGATTAACCCTTTAGATCCAATTTGATTTCTACTAATATCTAATGTTGTTAATGTAGTAGATACATTTAATAATACATTAGCTAAATAGATTGCTCCTTCAGGTCCCATATTATTATTCCCTAATAATAAAGATTCTAATCCACAATCTCTTAATGCATCTGCGAATGCGCCTGTTCCTTTAGCAGATAAACGATTAAATGATATATCTAATTTCTTTAATGAACATTCTTGTATTCCTGCTGATAATGCGAATGCACCCTTCTCTGTCAATCCAACGTGTGCTAATTGTAAACCAACTAAAGAAAATTTTGACATCTCATGAGCAAATTCAATTATATCATTCTCATTTAATTTACATAAACAAAGTTCAACACACTTTACTGCTGAATTATTAATTAATGTTTCTTTTAATAATTCAAAATCATTTGAGGTCATTTTAGTATTTACTAAACGAATCCTTTGAGATTTCCATCCTTCTTTGATTAAATCGAGTGCTGTTTTGATTGAATTCATGTTTTTTTTTGTGAGGGGTGATTTCAGGTGGGTGTACTAGTCACGTGCGTGTGATTTCAGGTGGGTGTACTAGTCACAAGGGAGGTACGCATCTCGTTATCGGTGCGAGTGAGTGAGTGACACAACAATGCTCCCTTATGTCAAAACAACACTCGACGATTATTTTAATGATGTATCAACACATGAACCATATATTGGGATGAGTAAGATATTAACCGATCGTCATCTTATATTTACAACACTTCATTCAACTCCAGATAAGATGAAAATTATTCTACGGGATTATGGTGGAGATCCAAACATAAAGATCACAGATGATGGCGATCATCTTATTTATATATGTGTAAGAAATAATTGGGAAGAAAAGATTAAACTTCTACTTGATGCTGGTGCAAATCCAAATGTAATTATTCGGGCGCATCCAATCGGTACATTACTTGGATATATGCTATATCGTCATCATACGAGTAATCTTGTACGGTTACTATTGGAACACGGAGCAGATCCAAATCAAACGAGTAATTATATTGAAGGAACCCCATTGGATATTGTGATGAATTATGCGCCAAGATATAAACGTTTTATTCTTATGCAATATGGTGCAACTAAATGTTGTCATAAATGTAACAATGTCATGGTATATCGCACCTTAATTGTATGTGATATGATACTGTACATAGACGATGATATACCATCAGATTGGATTATAGAAATTAAAGGATGTTTATATTAACGCTTCGTATATGAATCGTACCCGGTAAAATTCTTAGCGCACTTGACTTCTAGCTGAGAAATGAAATTATTTTTTGTTTTTTTGGAATATGCGCTACGGCTTAAACGATAGAAAAGGATCTGATCCTATCAACGTATCCTCTATGCCATTATCGCATATAGATCATATTGGATCCGGTTAGATAGTTACCAATCAAAAACGTATCACCAGTCCACCCTTTCGCGGATTTTACCACTCGTTAGTTAAAGTACTAGTGATTCTTACGGATTTTACCCGGCGATAAGAAAGATATGCAACGCCTTTTAAATTTTAATAAATACATCTCTATCAATTTCATGCAAATTTAATATATCCTTAACCCAACCAGTAGCATGTAAAACAAGTTCCCATGGTTCATAAAGAAAACGTGAATCTGGTAATGTTATATCAGAATTTACACAAATATCACCAGTGTGATCAAAAGTGAATGAGGCAATGATAATTAATCTGTTGACGAGAGAAAATTCATATAGTCTCCATTCTCCAAGATGATGAATATTAGATACCATTTGTTTCACATCTTGATCAAGTGTTTTTCTTGTACAACTTGCACTTGATAGTAATGTTATACATTTCCTTTCCTTTATCCAATTTTCAATCGTCTTATTTGGATTTACTTTTTGTAATCTATAATGATATAAAAAATCATCTATTTTATGACAATAAACTCGTTTATAATCCATCCAAATTGTTGGATCAGAATCAATTATTGTTTTTGATGTGATGAAAAACTCACTCATTTTTTAAAAAATTGTAATTATAATTATAGGAATCAACTTTGATCGCAATGCTGGCGTGTCATGTTCTCCTGGCATATTCGAGCATCTTCTCCTGGCATATTCGAGCATCATCAAGACGACGTTCACGTTCGAGCTCACGAAGTTCATCGCCACATACCCATTTATCTTCTTCAACTAATTCACATATGAAATCATCTGAGAACAATGGTGACTGTAATGGCGTATTAGATGATATTATTATCACCAGCATCAGCATACTTAACGTCATCGTCATCAACATCAGAAATGCTCGCGCAGACATTTGTGTGATGCGAGTACACAGATCAGTCCTCCCGTCCCGTCACGTGAGTACACAGATCAGTCCTCCCGTCCCGTCCCGTCCCGTCCCGTCCCGTCAAGCACCACAAACAAGAATGCCAAACTATTTTCAAGGTAAAATTAACGGTCAACCATGGGATCAAGTAATTATCAAATCAAGTAATGGTGATTATACTGCTGATACTCTTTCTAAAGAAGATTTAAAAAAATTATATGAACGATTAAACACTTGGTTTGATGGTCTCGAGAAGGGACCAATGGTTGATATGTTAAAGATGGAAAATAAGAAGAACAGAACTGTTGCTGATGGTTATGTCTCGGGTTCTGCATTTGCTTGGTTGGAACGGAAAGTTAAACAAGACAATTAGACACATACACATATATATATATGAGTGGTTACGTCTTTTATCATCATATAAAATCTCAAATACACAGTGGTTACGTCTTTTATCATCGTCATACATCCGTCTTAAACCACGAAACACTGTCCTCTCCGTGTCCACAAAAAATGAATCGTGTTGTTGTTATTTCATCTGTAATTAAACCAGTTCGAATTGTTTGTCAATCTGATACACATAGTATACACGAACGTGGACCACTTGTACCTGATGGGGATGTGTACGTACATGCTGGTGATTTTACATCAACTGGAACATTACAAGAATGTCAAGAATTTCATGATTGGGTAGCAAAACTTCCACATAAACATAAGATTGTTATTGCTGGTAATCATGATATTACAATGGATACTGATTATTATTTAAAAAGAGGATCACGTCGATTTCATAGTAGATCACATGTTCCACCTGAAGTATGTCAATCCATCTTTAAGAATTCAACTGATCTTACATACTTACAAGATTCTGGAACAGAATGTTATGGAATTAAATTTTGGGGATCACCATGGCAACCAGAATTTTATGATTGGGCATTTAATTATAAACGTGGTGAAGGATATACAAAATGGAATTTAATTCCATCTGATATAGATGTATTAATTACACATGGACCACCTAAAGGACAAGGCAGTGTTTGTCTAGATGGATTTGATGCCGGATGTGAAGAATTAGCAGATTGGTGTAATACACGGTGTCCAAAGCTTCATATTTTTGGTCATATTCATGAAGGTTATGGTGTTACCACCGATGATCATACTACTTATGTCAATGCATCAACGTGTACTCGTCAATATCGTCCAATTAATCCAACAATTGTAATTGATGTCGTATCGACCAATGTAGTGGTTTAGGACGGATGCAGTGGTTTAGGACGGATGTAGTGGTTTAGGACGGATGTAGTGGTTTAGGACGGATGTAGTGGTTTAGGACGGATGCAGTGGTTTAGGACGGATGTAGTGGTTTAGGACGGATGTAGTGGTTTAGGACGGATGTAGTGGTTTAGGACGGATGCAGTGGTTTAGGACGGATGCAGTGGTTGTGTATATTATATTGTGATATCAAAGCAATTATTATTGACTCACTCGCGTGATTCTTCTTCTTCTTCTTCGTCTTGTTTAATCATATATGTAATGTCTGATTGTACTTCTTCAATTCGTTCCATTATATCTTTTGGTATTTTATCCTCGGTGACACGTGCTATCCATCGAAAACTGGTTACTTCCCCATTGCATATATCTATAGATAAACGTTGTTCTAATGCTTTTAATAAATCATTCGCAGCATGAACATCAATCATGTCACAGTACGGGTATCCATCCATTTTGTTCTCAATCTCAATAAGCATTTTATTATGTTCAGCAGTCCAACTCATTTTTTTTGTGAGCACACACACACATGACTCACATACAAGTAATGATGAACGCGACTATTATAAATGCAATAGCAAACAGACAGTTTGATATCGTAAGGGAACTGATAGAACAACCGATTAATAAATCATGGGATTCACCTTCATGGAAGGTATCTTATTTTATAATAAAATATCTTGTAGATAATAATGGACCTTTTGATATTCTTAAGTCAATGATAGATAAACTTACCGATGATAAACAAGAAACACTAAACAAGTTAATCTTAATGCCACGTATTTCTGATGATGTAATATTAGTTCTACTTAATGCTGGTGTAGATCCAAATACAATGTATTATGATGAACCTATTTTAATTCGATTATTAGCGAACTGTCGACCACGTCACACGATAAAATTATTACTTGATCATGGTGCTAATCCAAATTTACCGACGACGTTTGGTGATTACGCGATAGACATTTGTGAGAGGAAGATAGAATTATTATTATTACGATATGGTGCAAATAAATACGATAATGGTATACGAGCACGGCACATTACAATGATGTTAAGAGTACTTATTGTATGTGATATGATGTTGTATATGGACGATAGTGTACAATTAGAATGGAAGATAGCAATTAAAGGATATTTGTACTAAATTGTTATCGAAATAAAAATACCTGTACGACATTAGAAGATTGTTGAATTATACTCGTTACGATCTCAGTTGAAACATTGCGAATATCAACCATTAATATATCTGTATTCTGTTCCATTTCAAATCTATTAAGTTGTGCCAGTGGAATAATAAATACCATTAACACAAATTGAGGATGTTCCCATTGTTTAACATTCTTGGAATTTGTTGTCATGTTGGCATCCACCATTAATTCATTAATCTTTGATATTAATTCATCTGATTGTAAAATAATTACGATTGATCCACATCCACCATTATTTGTTTTTAATAATTGAAGAACACCACATAATATTGGATGAACAATTCTATCTATAGTACTATAATGCGGTGCCTCCATTTGTGAGCTCGAGTGTGATAGTCACACCACAGTGTGCCCTGTCCGTGTCGTCGAGTGTGTAACGCGTGACGTGTCGTCGAGTGTGTAACGCGTGACGTGTCGTCGAGTGTGTAACGCGTGACGTGTCGTCGAGTGTGTCAAGTTCTCTATTTGAATACGTACAAAGAGGTTTACCCTTATAATATGTTCTATACAATGGAAGAATCTTTTGTAACATTGTTTTTTTTGTGAGCACCACTCGCGCGACGACACAATGAGTGCAGCAATAGTAAATTCACCAAGTCTAGCATTACATGTTATTGATATGATACAAGAATGGGTTCAATTATTTCTTTATGCGATTGATTATGTATATAGTCACATTGCTGATGTTACGGTAGCTACGGTTACGATTATTAAAGAAACAACAACTACAGTAGCTACGGTAGGTGGAATATGGTATTTTTCTGGTGGAATTCTAGTAATATTAAATTGTATATTGGTAATAGTAAAAATATTCAAGACAATCCTACGTTGATCTGGACGGGAACGACGACGTCTGATACGGGTACGACGACGTCTGATACGGGTACGGTCCTCGCTCGTCATTTGTGAGTGAACGTGAGTCACTCAATGTTGGGTAATTTTTATTCTGCGTGTGTGAATCACAGATACGGATCAGTTCGACGGACAATTAAATTAAATCAATTTAATTTATCAAATAAACCTCATATATTGAATCATTTAATTCTTTTAAATGTACATATAAATATTATTCATTATTGGTTTGAAATAAATCCAACGGATGATCAATTAATCACCATAGATCTATTGAAAACAGCATATGAGTGTACAACATTAGATATATTTTCACTTTTGGTGTCGCGTGTTATTTTATTAAATGAACAAAATCAAAGAGGTGAAACTATTCTATATGGATGTGCTCATTCATTTAGATGTTATCCTGAAAGAATTAAATTATTATTGGATCGTGGTGCAAATCCAAATCTTGGATGTTATCGAACATATAGATACGGAGATTTACATACTCCACTTGGTGAATTGATACAAAAACATTGCCTGAATTTAGATCGAATTGAAGCAATTAAATTATTATTGGATTATGGTGCAAATCCAAATCATATTACTGGACCAGGTAATAAAAAACCATTAGATTTATTGATTTTGTATTCTGGTCCTATACAACTCATGTATTTACTCATGCAATATGGTGCTACCGATGTAAACAAACACAATGAAGTATATATTAAACGAGTACTTCTTATATGTGATATGATGTTATACACAGACGGGATACCATCAGATTGGATAATAGGGATCAAAGAGTATATGTATTGACTAGCGTGTCTTACAATACCGTACCCGGTACCGTGTTAGCGCACCACGGGCCAAGCTGAGAAATGAAATTATTTTTTGTTTTTTTGGAATATGCGCTACGGCTTAAACGATATAAAAGGATCTGATCCTATCAATACATCCTCTGCACCATTATCACAATGTGATCGCAATAGATACCGATAGATAGTTACCAATCAAAAACGTATCACCAGTCCACCCTTTCGCGGATTTTACCACTCGTTAGTTAAAGTACTAGTGATTCTTACGGATTTTACCCGGCGATAAGAAAGATATGAAACGCCAATTCGATGACGGTGACAACACAACAATGGAAGAAGAATTATTTAATGCATGTCAGCAGAGTGAATTTGATAAAGTAAACCAAATCATTAATCGAATGCCATCAATTGATTTATCGTATGATGGACCGAGAGGTTGGAATGCATTAGATCATCTCATACTCGACAATGGACCAACTGATCTTATTAATCTAATGCTTAATCGGTTGAAGAATAAACAAAGAGGATTAAATGAATCGATCCTGTTATCTGGTATTTCTGATGAGATGATGTTGTTTCTACTTAATGCTGGTGCAGATCCAAATGAGATATATCATGGTGAATCTATTTTTATTCGATTATTAGCGAACTGTCGACCACGTCACACGATAAAATTATTACTTGATCATGGTGCTAATCCAAATTCAAGGACGAGGTATTGTGATGACTATGCTTTAGATGTTTGTGATAAGGAGATAGAATTATTATTAGTACGATATGGTGGAACAGAATCTAGATATTGGTCGAATCTATACACTAATGCATTTTTGATTATTGATATCATGTTATACGGGACAATACAAGAAGATTGGACGATATGTATTAAAGGATACATTTACTAGTTAGTTAACGCGTCTGTCCTTTACCAACGCATCTGTCCTCAGACGTCACTGCCGTCGACCACGTCATCACTGGTACCGGCAACAGGATCAATAATTTCATCAATTTGTTTTTGAATAATTTCTTCAGCAACGACAGTGTTTTCACTAAATTGTTTATGAATCATTTCAAGTAATAATTTTCGTTCACCTTGAGGATGTGCTGCTAATTCATTTCCTAATGATATAATAGTAGTAGTAATTTTTTCACGTTTACTTGGTACACGAATTGGTGATAAACGAGGAGCAACAGTAACAGTGGCAGTTGCAGCAGCAGGTGAATAACGTGGAGCATTATCAGATGAATTAAAAAATGGTGCAAGGAGTTCTGATGGATATATAAGTGATGGTTGTCCATTATCTTTAATACGTTTTACAATAGAATGGATAGCTGGACCATTAATAGCAGCACCGGCTGCTCGTTCACGTTTTAATTTACGTCTTGCTTGTTCTTCTTCATATTCATCTTCATGTGTTTCTTTAAATAAATCTAATTTAACTTTATCCTTTTCTGATTCTTCTTTAAATATACGTTCAGTTTCAATGATACGTTCATCTGCCGGATTAGTTTCTTTTATTTGGTTAAAGGATAATTCTTCTTCAGGATAGAGTGTCTTAAACAATTGATTTCTTTTATGAAATTTTCGTTTAGGATAATGAATTGGTACACCAGAAGTATCCTCAATCGATGTAATACATTTCATACAATATTTATGTTTACAATGATGACATGCATAGCATTCAAGTTCAAATTTACATTTTTTACATTTAGAAATCATTTTTTTGTGAAATACGTGACACTAGTCAAACACTTACTCCCCATCAGATCTCTCATCATCGTCCCATCATGGATTTACTCACATCATATCTAGACGATAGTGATGATGTATTTATTTTCAACCTTGTTAGATCAACCAACCTTGTTAGATCAACCAACGTGAACGATGAGGGTGAGACTCTATTATTTAAATGTTTAAATGAGAGATTAGATTATACAACGAAGATACGGGCTTTATTGGAACACGGAGCAGATCCAAATCAAACAAGTGAGTACTCGAATGATTCAATTATTACCCCATTAGGATTAACAATATCAGGGAAATCATGGAATAATTGTTTTCACTGTGTAGAGACAACAAAAATATTATTAGAAGGTGGAGCAGATCCAAATCAATCCACTGGTAAATACGGATCACCACTACAGTGTTGTATGTCATTCTATCATCATAGACAAGATATAAATGAATTATTTCTTTTATTACGATATGGTGCAACCGAATATGAAAAAGAATATGGAATATTCATATCCATCATACGAAGGACATTAATTGTGTGTGATATGATATTATATATGGACAAACCCGATTGGACAAGAGAAATCAAAGAGTTCCTCTACTAGTCGTCACACTCACTCGCGCTCACGCTCACGCTCGCGTGACACTCACACTCACGGATGAATCATTATGATATAGTACGACGTTGGCATACGAGGGACATGGTTAACATTGCGTCCGCAATATCAAACAAACAGTTTGATATCGTAAGGGAACTGATGGAACAACCGATTAATAAATCATGGAAGTCATCATTTTATTTTATAATAAAACATCTTATACGTAATAATGGACCTCTTGATATTCTTAAGTCAATGATAGATAAACTTACCGATGATAAACAAGAAACACTAAACAAGTTAATCTTAATGCCACGTATTTCTGATGATGTAATGTTATTTCTACTTGATACTGGTGCAAATCCAAATGCAATATTTTGTGGTGAATCTATTTTTATTCGGATCATTACAAATAAGTTTAGTCCTAGTCAAACATTATTATTTCTTGGTCATGGTGCTAATCCAAATTCAAAAGCAAGTGATGGACTATATCCATTAGACCTATGTCGATTGGACGTACAATTTCATCTGATGCGGCATGGTGCAACCGATGCACTCACACCATATGGTGCTATCGATGTAAATAACCACAGTGGAATATATATTAAACGAGTACTTCTTATATGTGATATGATGTTATATACAGACGGGATGCCATCAGATTGGATAATAGGGATCAAAGAGTGTATGTATTGACTAGCGTGTCTTACAATACCGTACCCGGTACCGTGTTAGCGCACTTGACTTCTAGCTGAGAAATGAAATTATTTTTTGTTTTTTTGGAATATGCGCTACGGCTTAAACGATAGAAAAGGATCTGATCCTATCAATGTATCATCGTCTCCGATATCACAAAATGATCAGAATCGACCTGGTCAGATAGACGGGTATCGAAAACGTATCACCAGTCCACCCTTTCGCGGATTTTACCACGCGCTAGTTAAAGTACTAGTGATTCTTACGGGTTTTACCCGGCGCTAAGAAAGCCACGAGTCATCACACATGTACAAACTTATCAAATTAATTAAGGAAGGCGTGGATCCAAATACAATAGTTGATGGTGAAACTATTTTTCTTCAATTGATAGATATGCGTGCAATGAACAAACTTATCAAATTAATTAAGGAAGGCGTGGATCCAAATACAATAGTTGATGGTGAAACTATTTTTCTTCAATTGATAGATATGCCTGCACTTAGGTTGAATAATCCAATTGTACAGTTAATGCTTGATCGTGGGGCTAATCCCAATTCACGTATTATGAGTACTGGTAGATATCCATTAGATATATGTAGATGCAAGGACGAAATGATTCTAATGCGATATGGTGCAACCAAATATGATAGTAATGAAAAAACCAGACACGTAATAGTGCTAAAGCGAGTACTTATTGTATGTGATATGATGTTATACGCAGACGGGATACCGTCAGATTGGATAATAAGGATCAAAGAGTGTATATATTGACTGGCACGAATGTGATGGGACATGGTTGTGATTGGATATTCTACGACAATAAAAATTAAAGGACATATTGAAGCGTTTACGAACAATAACAACAACAACAACATGATTTTTTTTTGTGAGCACGACGCAACGCGACACTCACACAGGATAATTACGTTTCATATATCTTGGATATTCCCATAAAAACAACACAAGAAAAGATATCATAAGAGTAGCAAGACAAACATAACCAAACGTTATTATTACTTGATTTGGATTAACAAATATATGCTGTAAAGAAAATGAATAAAAATGTACCCATATTAATGATAACATCAAGCACAACAACAAGAACACTACCATGATTTTTTTGTGACCACGACACGACACGACACGACACGACTCTCACTCGTCCTCCGCCTCCTCCTCGTTCCTTTCTCCACGATTGATCGTCTCCTTACTATATAACATATCAATATCAACAATCTTACGTGATGGATAATACATTAATCGCATTGTATTATCGTTTTCATATTCTAATATTTCTACTGTCGTTGTTGTTCTTTGATCGGGTATTGCATCACCAATAAATTTATATAAATAAGTCCATGTTCGATCGTTTTCTAATTCAATTAAATCATTTGAATTTTTCATAATAAACATTAAACGATAACCATACGTAATCATAATCGAATCATCCATTGGTGGTGATGGTATGGTTGCTTCAACCTTACATAATCGTCGTCCTTTGATCATATATTCTTCAATTATATTTGATCCAATTACTCTAAACATAATATCATTCATCCAATGATATTTTTTTCTTTCTCCTCCTGTTGTAGGAACACTAAAAATTAATCCTTTCTTTAAATCAATTACTGTGAATGATGACAGGGAGGATACGATCAATTGAATTGTACGTTCTTTTGTCAAATGCCAATTCACTTCTACATTATTGTTGTCTGGGATTGATATTTTTAATTTATCAATGATCCATTGTTTATGATGATATTGAAATATATGACCTGCTAATAAAAAACAATCTTGACCATAGAATGAATGAATATTAGATGATAGAGATGGTGGTTGATCCATTGAATATTGAAATATTTCATTATTCTTTATTATTTGAACACCGATATCGTCAAGTATATTAACTGTCAAATTATTATTTGCCATCCCCAAATGAGTGAGTGGGGGAATAAGGGTTACCATGCTGGATGACAATTTTCTTTAATTTGAACAATTATATTTTCATTCTTATCACCAACAACAATTATTAATGATGTTGGATCCCATCTCCAAAAGAAATTTTTTATTTGTCCTCGATATTCATATATACTTGTCAATTGAATAGGATCACGATATTCAATCATATATATTTCAACCATTTGATCATTACCGAAAACAACCAATGAATATTTTTTTGAATTCATTCCTTTCATTACTTCACAATAATAATCATCTGTTTCTTTTAATAATATTCGAGTCCATAATTTATTTTTCAGTTCATTAAATCGATTACGATTAACATACGTAATTGTATCTTTATTAATATTAAAATCTAATGCGACGGTTGAATGACGATAGAAATTTTTCCTTGATGTTTTACCGACACATGGTACGATTAATGTAATTTTATCCACAAGAGATCGCCCAGATGAATCTTGTAATCCAAATACGGTAGGTCGTTCAATTATTGCTGGATATACCCAATCTGCTGGTCCATATAATAATAATCCGCCATATGATATTAATTGTGCACGTGGTGCTATTCCATTTACTGGTGTACCCTTTACATATATTAATCGAATAATACGAGGAGAATTAACCATCTCCTCTACAAAAACAATTATATCACATGCTCCAAATAAAGTAAATCCTTTTATTATCTCGTCCTTCTCATCCCCATGTATCCTAATTTTATGAACAACAGAAAGATCTTTAAAATCAAGATAATAAATACTCTTTTTACTACAAAAATAAACTCGATCATTTCTAAACCAACGAATAGTCTCTTGAAAACAATCTTCATCTATCGTATATCTATATTGTTCAGTATATTTACTTGATATTTCATCCATTGACAATATTATTATTTTACCAGTAATGTTAAGAGTGGATGTTTCACCAGTATTAATTACACCACCATAATCTAAACTTTTTATTCTATCAATCTTATTCATTGATTCAATCTCTCGTCGTTCATTGGAGGCGATAACATTAATGGGTGGTCGCATGACTTTATCTTCATCGCCGATACCGACAATCGGTAGACGATGACCAGAACAATCATTATATAACAGTATTGGATATGGATAATTCTTGACCGATGGACGACCACGTGAACAGAGAATATCTAATCTTTCTTTCTCTGTTTTAGATTTTTTTATCGATTTCTTTTTAGAATTCTTAAATATGTCATATAATTTTGATTCTATCATCATCTGTATCATTGGATGTTCTTCATATTCAATTAATTTATCATTCACATATAGTTTTGATAATTCTAACCTTATTGAACCTATTGCCTTATCACCACCCTTGATTATAATATCTTTAATCAATGTTGGTTCGCCATTCCCCAAACGATATAACTTAGCCGTAGTTAGATTTGTTTGTACACATAATAATTTATCATCCTCGGAAAATGTTCGTATTGATACTTCAGGATTGAATTTCGTTACTTCCAACAATTGTCTCATTTGCATATCATATAATATAATACGCTTTTGCAATGATACGAGTAAATAACGATTACGATTACTAAACGTATGTTGCTTGATATCAATCACACGATTGATTCTACCAATATAATGATCATTTGATTGTGCAGATATTATATGTTTACTAGGTGAATAACCATATTCAATCTCTCCCACAATGCGAAGTAGTTGATAATCATCAAATCGACAATTTGGATTATATCTATCATCGTTAACATAACATTTCATATATATTTGATCATATAATTCAATGTTTTTTATTTTTTTTAATTCATCATTGTTACCACCAAAAAATCTTTGTATTGGATATTCATATAAAGAAATCAATGGAATTTCCTCATATGGATCAGCAATTGGTCTTAACCCAACAGCAGCAATCCAACCATCAAAATCTGCTTTAGTCCATTGTTTTAATCCTCTATAAAATAAACAAATCATTGGTTCACGTATTAAACGTTGACGTAATGCTGATAATTGATTGCTTAATTCAGTCTCATAAATTTTTTTCATTACTTTATCATATCCTATTTTTGATACATGAAAGAATCCTTTAATTGCAAGATTTGTTAAATAAGTTAAATATTCTTGCCCAGTTCGATCTTTTCCCTTATATTTTTCCTCACGTCCCTCGCGCATAAGATTAAATTTTCTTTTAATCTCATGAATTCGTTCGAAATAGGACGACACAGCAGCAACAACAGTAGTAGTAGTAGCTGGGGGAATATAATGTATAGATAAATTTTTCATACACGCTAATTTAATTTCATATTCTGATAATGAAAATCCATTTCTAAATTTTAAATCAGATTGTCTTGATATAGAAGAATATACACTATTTTCAATAATAATATCAACGGATGATAATAATATATCATCCACACTCATTTGATTGTGTGTACCTAATGATTTAATCCACTCCTCAATACTTGATCCGTGCGGGTTATCCAATGTACCCCATAATTCGGGATGTGTTTCCAGAAGATTTGCATCCTTAGTTGGATTCTTCCATTCGTTACGTAATCTATCATCCTTGCTTAAAACCGACATTTTTTGTCGTCTGTTTTTTTTGTTTTGTTTTTTTTGTTGGACCACCCGTGTTGTCTGGGCTTTTTGTGTCCGTTTTAAGCAATGATTTATTATTTATATAATATCGATATAAATCAGGATCTCCAACATCTGGATCGTCATCATCACCATCGGAACAATAAAGAAATTGATGTGTACCGACTTCAGGATCAATCTGTTGTTCTGCCTTTATGATTGCATCATATCTTAATCGTCTTAATCTATCATTGTTATCACGAATATGACAACAACATTGCCATCCCGTACAATCTCGTTTACGACAACATGTATATCTGGGACAATGATGTCTCGCACATCTTGGACCTTCCCAGAATAATAATACAAGAAAAGATACCGCAAGAGTAGTAAGACAAGCATAACCAAATGCTATTGCTACTTGATTTGGAGTATCATCCTGATCAACAAATATATGTTGTAAATGAAATGAAATAAAATTTACCCATATTCCTGCATAAATAATTTTAAATGCAAACCAAGCAGTCTCAGATGCATTTCTACTGTAAACATATAACATACCACAACACGTAAAGACTTGACGACAATATACGGTATGTGTATCATTATCCTTTGAAGCAGTACCCTTAATTTTTTCAAGAATTTCTTTCCTACCAACATCCGTATGTGGTTCAATTTTTGTTATAGAATATT
>Ga0302185_10001718_pt1 | contig 15018 bp, 10 predicted proteins | sample II_Bog_E1_1_FD_200231 | JGI IMG/M metagenome (GOLD analysis project Ga0302185, IMG submission 200231) | Peat permafrost microbial communities from Stordalen Mire near Abisko, Sweden - II_Bog_E1_2 | ecosystem: Environmental > Terrestrial > Soil > Wetlands > Peat | place: Sweden: Abisko... | reverse complement strand
CTTATTGATTATTATGGAATAACACTAGATCTGATTTACCATATGCTCATTACTCTTTAATGTCATCATTGCTATTACTATCTCACAGACATTAATGATACTGCGCCACCCCAAAGATCGCAAGATTTTATGTCACATACATCGCACGAAAGTGGTACAACTAGGAAGTTGCCTCGAGTGTAGGAATGTTGCGACAATCTGTTAAATCAAAGGATGCATGGGTTATCATGAAGAGAATGAAAGAGCCCATAACGTATTAACCCTTGAACAGATTCGCCACATCACAAGCCAGTACGTAAATTCAAACAACTAAAAGCGTAGCTACCTTAAAAAAATGGTGCATGAGTACTTCAACCAAGCCCGCAAGTAAGTCGAGAGATTATTCACTGAGATCTACGACTCCATCGATAGATTCGTTTTTGACGATATCATCTTCCTGTAGGACGAGCAAAGACTAATTAAAAAGCTTATTGATGAGTAATACTAGGATTTTACTTGTGATCAAATTGCTTTCATTATCCCCAAACTAATCAAATCAATTGACTTTGAGGATGGTCACTTTACTCATCTGCGGAACTACCTGATTGCAGAAAAGGAGAAGGTATCATCTATTTTAAACTCGGTAATACTGAATCTGCCAGAATTTAGGTGGAAAAACCCAGAGGAAAATGTTTATAAATTCTATGAGATATCTGAGTAGTCCCTGAGAGATGTGAACACCAAATTGTCGCAGATATCCCACAAGCCTAAAAAACTACGAATAAAATACAGTAACTAAACAATTATGTAGTCTAGGTATGACTGCACTTATTCAGGATGAGGTAAAGTATATGGGATATAGAGTAGGGAATGCCAAATGTAAATTATTCATCAAATGGGCACGCTTGAGTCAATGAAGGAACTAGAGATAATTGAGTTATATTGTGTGTAATTAGGCTGAAATTCAGGTGGGACATAGATGATAATGAATTTCAGTTGGCATTGGTCTAGGCAATGATAGGGTTACCTTGCATCACTTCTGTCAGTATTTACACGAGCTATGCCGTTAAATCGATTGAGTATTCATCCTTCTACTCAGCTTCTTGGACGAATTGGTGGAGAATCGTAACGACATCGAAATTAAAGTTTTAAAGAAGACCTGGTAGTTTTGATGGTCATAACTTGATTATCTAGAAAATCATAAAATCGTTAATTATTATAACTTTCAGCTCGTCAAAATGGAAATTAACAATTTGTTCAGTCCATGCAAAAGTAAGAGGATATTATTTAAAATATATTAATAATACGAATTAAGTTGATCATTATCAACAATGCAGCACAACATTTCCGACGAAGTTACACTCACCACCTTCAAATCAGAAGAGGAACTCAATTGGATCACCACAACTCTTCGAGCAGAGTTGGCTGAACCATATTCTGTGTTTACTTACTATTACTTTGCTAAGAGTTGGCCCGATCTAACTGTCATGGCTTATTTAGGTACAAAGCTCATTGGATGTATTATAGGCTCATTGGATACAGCCAACCCTCGCAAGGCTTATATCGCTATGTTAGTCGTGTTGGAATAATATCGTAGACATAAGGTTGGGTTGAAGTTATTTTACGAGCTTGTCAAGCGAGTTGAGGGAAGAGTCGATAAGATTGTGCTGGAGACAGAGTGCATCAACAAGGCAGCTTTAGGTTTTTACATAAAATTAGGATTTTTTAAGACTCGGAAGATGAGCAACTACTATCTCAGCGGTAATGACGCCTACAGACTAAAACTGTATCTTCGAAAGAAAGTAGAGAATGACCAGAATAATGAGTAATAAACTCAGTAACAGTTGGCTAACTGATTCTAAATAAGTAAATTCACTGATCAAGTCAATTAAAAGTACTATTTTCCAATTTAAATATAAATAAGATCAATGATGTAATGAAGAAATCATAATAGCACATCGATTTATAAGATCATTGCTTGGAGGTTGGATTCTTCGTAAATTGACTGTTGGTCTTTGGAGCTTTTTATAATATTGACAAATTATAGGAAGAAGAGCTGCGCAGTTTGAAATTTGCCTGATAATCGAGGCAATGCCTTCTGAGAGGAGCTTTTTTGACTTAAATAGGCGACTAAATTTATTCTTTCTTTGGAGTGCATAATATTTGTATTTCCTCAGACTAGTCTCCTTATTATATTTTAATGCGTTAGCGAGTGATCTCCAAATTTTGTAGAATATCAGTCAAAACATTTTTTAAAGATCCCAGTTGCTTAGTTTGGAGAAGAAGATAGTTGAGGAGTATAGATTTGATTTGAGTGCCATCCATTTTTTATGAAAAATAGCCCCGATATTCCAAGATATACCTTGAAAAATAATTTAATATTTGCTGCTTGGAGAGGTTGATTTCCCTTAAGCAATTGTTGGTTTCTGAGAGCTGGGTCAATATTTGAATCAATATTGCCGCTTATTCTTCCTTTAGACTCATGACTAGTATATAACCCGTAAAATTATAATCATAGTAAAAGCATTAATATGTATATATAATAGTTCATATTCCGCAAATGCATTGGATTATTCAAACACACCATTTTTAAAAGAAGGCTATATCATAAACCAAATTTACAAATACCTTAATTGATTGTAATTCTTGCCGCCATCCACAAATAAATATTTTATTCTCAGATAAAATAATAACTGGAAAAGCTTGTGTGATATTCCAAGCAGTCAAGACTGTCATCCAGCTAAATTATGGTGAAAGCTGATGAATCTGGATTTATGCATTTTTAATTCACTTTGCTTGGATTTTTATAAGTTATTTGTGAAAAATATGGGCTTGGATAAATTATATCCCTCTATATATAAATAAGTTACAAATGGCATAGGTCATCAAGAAGGAGAACATCATTGATATGCCAGACAACTCTGACATGATCGCTGAAGCCATGAAGGAGGTAGAATTTTATTAATCAAGGCTAAATATGCGGTGGATACCCTCAAGGTCGAGTACTTAATGTCAAAGCACATTAAGGAAAAATTTGATGAGAAATACGGCACTAACTGGCATTGCGTGGTGGGAAAAAACTTCAGTTCTTATGTTAGTTACGAGGCCAAGAACTACATCTTTTTCTATGAGGGACAGCTCGCCATACTTCTCTATAAAATTGGGTGATTTGAATCAATATTATCATACAGTATCTTTCGTTATTTTCCTCAGTTAATGTAGGATGGCCGTTGTAGCTATTTTGCGATATTATTTGACTTTGATGATTGACTTAATGCTTAATATTTTAAATCATAAAAGGCGTTGGATAATGAACCAGCAACATATAGATCTCCTATGCGAAACCAATAAATATCTCGATGATTGATGTTATAATGGCTTATAGATTGATCTATATTATCATTGATATGTTCGTAAATCTACTTGTTTTGATCTGCGTGACTGCAGTGGCCTATGGCCAATACGCTGTTATCAATCAAGATATCGGTAGTTCATATGTAAAACTTACCCTTAATTACACTGGCACCCGGGATTATTATGTCAAACCTAAAAGCAAAGTGGTCAAGGAGTTGGTGTTCCACTTCAAGGCACTCACCTACAACGACTTCAGCTTTAAAATATACGATCCGAAACAAAATAGATTCTAAGTTCCACAGGGATCAGGATTCTTCCCAACCGATCAACAAGCCAACTTTTCCTTTCCAATTTCAATCGCACCATATAAGATAAACTTTACAGTCAATCACTTCAGTTTTCTTATTACTAGAAAAGATACAGATGCAGTGATCTTTGACTCATCAGTAGTATAAATTGAGTTTTCTGATTATTATATTCAAGTGGGGACTATCCTGGATTCTAAAACACTTTTTGGATACTCAGAAAGGTTTTCAGAACATTTCAAATTGCAACCTGGCACTTGGACAATTTTCAATCGCGATAACGGGCAAATTATCGATGCAGGCGAGGTTGGAAAAGGAAAACAGACATATGGATACTATCCCGCCTACCTGACTCGTGAAAGAAGCGGCTTTCATCATATGGGATATTTCCGTACTTCCAACGCACTTGATGTAGAAATTGAGAGCTTTAGCAACACTAGTTACCTCAAAATATTCAGGACTATTGGAGGCATCATCGATTTTAGATTTATTGTCGGTGGTTAAGACCCTGAAGAAGTGATTACAAACTTTCATGGGTTGATTGGAAGATCGATAATTCCACCATTCTGGTCATTCGGATTCCATCAATGTCGGTGGGGTTATCAAAATGTGAGTGCTCTCTAGACAGTCCTATCCAAATACAAATAAAATGGTATTCCCTTAGATACGATTTGGACGGATATCGACTACATGCATGAATTCTAAACCTTCACCTTCGACACTGACAACTTTCCTCTATCTAGAATGCGTGCAATTTTGAAGGAATATAATTACATTCCTATTGTTGAGCCAAGTATCAGAATGATAGGCCATGCATTTGATGAAGGTAGGAAAAGAAATTTATTTATCCGTGATGCATAGGGGGGTGATTTAATTGGGAAGGTGTGGGCTGGAAATGTTCATTTTCCTGATTTTTTCCATCCGAATGCAACTCAGTACTGGAAAGACATGATGGAATACCTCTACGATCAAGTCCCTTTTTCAGGAGTGTGGCTCGATATGAATGAAATTTCCAACATGTGCGATGGACCATGTGTACCATTCACCAAAGAAGCAGTCATAGATTACAGCAAGGACATCCCCTATCAACCTGGAGGCAGCAACATAGAAACAGCTACGATTCCCCTCAACTCTTCACATTTTGGTGTGCTTACTGAAGCAAACGTTCATGCTTTCTTCGGATTAATGCATCTATATAATACTTACGAATTTTTAAAAACAAAGGGAAAGCTTCCCTTTATTATAACCAGAAGTAATACATTAGGCAGCAATCGGTTTGGTTTTCATTGGACCGGAGACAATGTGGCAAACTTTACTTATCTACGACTCTCCATCTCTTCTAACTTTATGTTCGGACTGTGGGGAATACACATGGTAGGTAGCGATATATGTGGATTCGGAGGCAACACCACTGTTGAATTGTGTTCAAGGTTCTTTCAGTTGGGATCTCTCTATTCTTTTTCTAGGAACCACAACTAGTTCGATTCAATTGATCAGTAACCTTACGCCCTTGGACCAGTTGTCCTGTAATGTGCCAAAAAGAACCTTAAACTCCGATATTCTTTGTTAAAATTTTACTATCGTTAATTCGTTATAAGACAAGGTTTGGGTACAATCTTTCGCCCTCTATATTTCTAATTTTACAAAGATAGTAACTTGCTAAATGATTAAATCCTCTAAACTCAGTTTTTGATTGGAAAAGCCTTGATGAGTGCACCTATACTGGAATAGAATAAAAAGGAGAGAACTGTCTATTTTCCTGAAGATATATGGTACAACTATCATACTGGAGAAGTTCATCAACCAAAATCAATTGCACTCATTCATAACTAACTCACTGATCTGGTACCGTTATTCTTACGAAATGGATACGTTATATTCCGGCAGAATGTTTAGAATGTTACAAAGACCAACCAACTCAACACCCGGTTCTAATTAGTCGGAGGGTTTAAACAGTATTCTATCAATTCTACTCATACAACTTATAAAGCGTCAGGTGGACTACTATCACTTGGTGATTATACTTTCGATTAGGATGTGGTGGCATGTATTAGTGAATCATGCGATAATCAGCTCTCTTTGACATTGACAATCAAAAAATCAAACAAAGAGATACAACTTCAAATCAATAACAATTTCCAAGGCAAAAGCGTGAAGTACGAACAAGGCATAACTGACCTAACCATCTACATATAAACTGAGGTCATCAAATACAAGCCAAAATAATTCATTCCTATATACGGGACAGGGACTAAAACGATAGTTTTCACCTGATTATAATAGAATAATGAGGTATATATCAGCAAAATAATTATTGACATTACTTAAAGGCTACTGAGAGTGCATAGTTATGAGAAAGCAGGTCATAGCCAAATCCAAAGCTGGTAAACTCAAACAATAAGAGTTATTGAGCAGAAATAACTTTTGCTCTAACTTCAAGATACTAATTGAGTTAAAAAGAGTCAGCGCGGATGTGTTTTGTGGATTCAATTGCTTCTTCTGATTTTAATTTATTTTGATTTTTATCGGTAGAACTCTTTCTCTTGCTCCTTAAGTTGCCTCTGTTATATTCCTCATCTCCCACTTATCTACCAATTTCGCATTCATTTATCTATTTCTCGAGGGTGACCTACCCTCCCAATTTATAATCTCGAGCCTAGGTATACTTTCGAGGATTGATAATTTGATTTAAGAATGCCAAATTGATTTTATCTGCAATGGATTAGATCTGTTTCTCGATGAAGAGGTATTAAAATTCATAAGGATGAATAGTAACTCTGAATGTTAATTTTCCTGAGTTATTGATTAAGTACTAATCGGATCTGTTTCCAGCATTAGATACTCATTTTGAGCATTAATTTCCACCACCTTGCCAACCACGGCTACGCGATGACCCTGAGAGAAAGGAATTTATGCAGATGGCAATGTTTTATACAGTTTGTGTTTTAATGTGCTCATTTTAGCCGCAGAGTTATTGCGTCAATTCGATTATATGAGAATGGATGAAAATCAAAGGTATCTTGAATTAAAAATTTTGAAAAAGGATAATTAAATATTGGCTAAGATGCAATAAAAGATTAGGCTATAATAAGATATATCTTTTAAAGTTTTACTGAAAAGGCTGACGCGTAGATGCTAAAAAGTAGACAATAAAAATCTTCCAATCAAACTAAAATAATGTTGATTTCCGTCAATTTATACACGGACGATGAATAAGGTTCTTCCTATCATATTTTTTTCGAGGTTGCCGTCGGAAATAGTAATAATGTATTTATAAGCTCCGTATTTATTGCATTGATAAATAACCCAAATTTATAAACCAAGAATTGTATGGGAAAATTCTATGTATTTATTTAACTTTCCAATAACAGATATAAAGTTTGCAGGGATGATATTAGTAGGGTGTTTTCGAAGAGAAGGATGGCCAAACCCACCCTTCCCCTCTTTGCTATCAGTGAAAAATACCAACAGACCGAATCGGCAATATCAACCATGGAGACTGAGGCTGAAAACGGGTCTATGGACGTTAGTTCGGACTAATAAAATCAACCAGACAACAAAATAGACAAATTCTTTCCGTTAAACCTATGATATGAGTGATATTTAAGCTATTAACTATTTTATCTTATATATTAAAGGGGAAAATACCCATAGCTTATATGAATTTTAATATTTAGGAGTTTATTAAATGCAGGAAGAGCTAAAATGTTTTGACAATAAAATTTAAATAAAAATTTAGTGATGAAGGAATCTTTGCGCACCGATTATTTATAAGGGTATTGATTGCTTGAGAAATATTGGATATGAAGTCAAATATACGTGGGTAAAGATACATATCTACGAGGACATTTATTTTATGGAAGCAATATATACTGAAGCTGCTTTTAATAGGTAATCCATGTCCAATTTATAGAGGTATCGATAAGTAAATCATTTTCGATGATTATCGAATATGCTAATAAAGTGTAGTTGATTCGCAGTTCATCATTCATGAATCCTTTGAAATCACATTTTGGAAGTCAGTTGGGCGATCTTAGTTTTCTCGCTTCCATAAGCAGTGAAGAAGCCGAATAGATCTGATTTAAAATTCAAAATAGAATGAATATCAATGGAAACATCAATTAGGATCATGAGAATTTATTGTTATTGAACATTTAAATTGATTTGATGTTCATTTTTATTGAAAATTCAACTTTGTGCAATTATAATCATCTTTATGTGCTATTTACCATCAAATATATTTTCGTAAATTTAATCAAAAAATTATCTTAAAGATGTCATTTTAAAATATCATTTATCAGATAATAACCATTCGCAAAATTATTGACTAATGAGGTATCAAATTGTATTGGTTGAGGGCTGTTTGCCTTTGAAGCTATTTCTTTTCTACGGTAAAAGGTGGTATTTTATTACATTCGTATTTTTTATATTAAATCATGTAAATCACTAAACCAACGAAAGGCAACACTGCCAAACATATCAATTAATACATCGAATACTGCAACCTTGTCGGTGACAACGGTGGAGTCATGATGAGCGAGAAGGAGTTCGATGACTATCGTAAAAATTACGCCCAAATGTCGTAAAACAGATTATATACCACTTGGTATAACGCTGATGGAATGTCATGTAAAACTATAGCGACTTCGTCCAAGTGTTTTTGCGATCATCCCTATAAAAATCACGACTATCTTGAAGGCATTAATGGGAAAGTTAAGTGCAAATATGCTGGTTGTAAGTGCATGAATTACTACTACATTCCAGTCTATGGTTCGCAGGACTTCAAATGTAGCTGCAAGCATTCTTACCAAGCTCACGATGTAAACAAAAAGAATTGCAAAACTTGTGCCTGTAAAAATTTTATCTCCACTTGGGGCTGCTCTTGTGGTCTAAAGTTTGGAGAGCATAAAACAGTGTCCGAGCACAGAAAAGAGAAGGAATAGAAAGGATAAGTGGTAAACCCGAAAACTGGAGGAGTTGTGTCTTATAGTTCGATTTTAGATGGAGCTGATCGCTTCGAGCATGGAATCAAATAGTAAATGAAGCAAAAAGGAATTAAAGCTGGAATTGAATAGTTCGTAATTTCAAAGCAACTGTCTCTACAAGAATAAAGTTCTGCTTGGTAGCTGTACAACCGTCCTTTGAGCTGGATGAAGTGAGTGAATAAGTTGGTCTTATATGTATTCATTACTATTAATGATTTAATTGGTATTTTACGGACTATTTATTAGAAACTAGCCAATTCATCTTTGAATATTGAAATATATAATCAGTAACATAAATAGTATCAAAAAGGAGTGACTTGCTGCCCTTGAGTGCTCCTTAATATCTTGTCCCACACCGCACCTTCCTTTGGCCCATCCCAGCCCACAACGATGGCCTCCACTGGTAGATTTTCGCATTTGCGCAAGAGATAGTAAATCTAACGCATAATATTTTTTTATTATTTGGAACAGAACAGTTAGTCGTCTTAGTGCTGTTATTAGTGAGTTTATTCCAAACTACAGCCAACTTAAAAGTAGAATTTGCATTATTTTGCATGAGATGAAAACTTTGACTTGCAAAAAGAGATAAAAGCGCAATTCTTGAGACTGAACCTATGAAAACCATCACCATTTTGCAAATGGTCAATTTTTTAATGGTCCTAAGATGAAGTCAAGAAATAACAGGGCAAATAGGGCGCATAGTGTTTTAATAATTGGCCTGGAGCTTACATTTTGTTTTACTGGCTCTCCACTTTTTTTACTACCATCACTCGAGGCAATTCGTCCTCGGGCAGTACAGATTTCAGATAGGTTTGCAATTTTTGCACCGAAAGGCTTCCCTCTCTAAGCACTTGAATCTCACCAGAAATCAGCTTTATTACTGTACTCTAAACTCCGTACTCGCAACGATCTCCATCGACTATTGAAATATCGCAGTTGTAGAAATCGTTGAAGACATGTACAGGTTAGGTCGGACTTACATGTGAAAAGAGATTAGCACTAGGAGCTCCAATAGGCACTTTACTAGCTTCTATTAATTTACGTGCATATGGATGTTTTGGCGCTCTTATTCCTACGTAGCCAGTCTGTGCAGTTACTATCATAGGCAGGAGTTATAAATTAGCTTTGAGAATGACGGTTAGTGGTCCGGGCCAAAACTGTTTCGTCAGTAAATGATACACTTTATGTTCGTAATCGTTCATCTAAACCAATGACTATCCTTGAGCTGAATCCAGCACATGCACAATGATAGGATCAGTAAGAGGCCTCTTTTTGGTTGAATATATCTTTAATAGAGCATTTCCATTATAAGCATTGGCTCCAAGTCCATAAACAGTTTCAGTTGGAAAGGCTACTAAATGACCATTACGAATGCATTAAGCTGCTTCATTTAGTTATTAAGGGGTGAGTATACTTGCTGCTATTTGTTCTACTTTGCAGTCTTTAACAGTTTGAGTAAGTGCTTGCTCGTATTTGATCTTGAATTAGCTGAGGGCGTTTTGTTGTTTGCTTTCCATTTCTTTTATATAAAATAATTAAAGCATTTCTCGAATTCTTTTATAGTTTATACCATGGTTGAGATAATGACTCAAACAAATAACTTATGATAAATTCTGATCAACATTTATTAAAAAGTAATAATCGACTCAATTTATTAAAAAATATTTTAATATTTGAAAACGGACTTCTTTCTTTCAAATATGTTTTATAGATTTTTCTTACAATCTGATATTTTTATTTCTTGAAATATCTTATAAATGAAGTGATATGATAATAATTAATTTATTATTTGAACTGAATGGCTAGCAAACTTTTTTTAGAAGCAGAATAAACCCTCAACAATTATTTAAGCCAAGGAAATAAATACATCACAACTCTCACAGATAAATAAATTGATATTGCCTATCAACAAATGGCCTACGCTCAGCATCAACCTAATTTACTTAAATAGGATGTTGTTGGCCTCATGGCAGTTTTGAAGGTTACAAAATAAATCAGAAGAGAAAGGTAACATTATTAATTAGAATTAGAAATGAATAAGATAAAAAACAATCTCTATATGCCAAGCTTTTAGCTCAATAAGAGAAGAAGGTGCCGCAAATACTTCTACCATTGGTACGTTTCTATCTATATTTTCGCAATAAATCATTTCAATCGTAATCCTCGACACCCACAATACCTCAATCTGAAACTATGATTTCTGGATCCTCTTCTTAGCATTTCTCTTATTAGGTATAAGATATATAAAAATAGGAACCTAATTCACATGCGGCCCATAACCAGCAAAATTACCAATTCAATAATAAATCAAAACTGAATTGAAATAAAGATAATTCTATGATTTCCGATCTAATAAAAATATATTATATAAAACATCAGCTTGTTAAAGATAATAACGCTTTTTATCATAATAACTCGATTGATGATTTGTTTTATAATCAGTTATCATTAAGCCCTCTAAATAAAAACATTTTAATATACAAATTGGGGTTAATGCTTAATAGATTAGTATTTACCATTTCCTATAACTATTTGATTCATTTTCCTCGTGAAGACCATTTCCTGACATTTATCTGCAACTCTATTTTTTACACTATCTAAGAAATTAGGCTGTATTGCATAAATAATTCCTTTTCACATTGACTTTCACATCCCAAGAAGATATGGCATATGTAAACTGATGACGGGTTGGAGAGAGAATGCTGCTTTTTAATTCACAGTCCATAATAATTTTGGTACGATGGAAAATGAATACAATCAATCAGATGACTATTCTTACCGTGAAGAAGTCAATTTAATGAATGCACTTCTTGAAGATCCTCTCAAAGATAAGGAAATCTCTCTGCACGAAGATTTAATGCCTGACTTAGGAGAAGATTCTCAGGAAGAGAGCGAAGAGCAACAAGACTAAGTCACCCCTTTGAATCGCAATCTTTTGGAAGTAAGTCCTACCCATAGCTCTTAGAAAGAGGAATTTAATTGCCGCATACCTGAAAAACTTTTTATTTAAGGCTTGGAAGAGTCACCACTGCTGCTACAACCCGCCAACAGGAAGCCACAGCCACCCTCTCCCGTAAATTCCCGAAGAGACACGAACTTTGATAAAATCGCTTACCAGTTCTAAAGTCGAGGACATAAAGTAGAGCGATACCGGATGAAGAAGAGCCATCGAGTGTGGGGTCGCAAAGTTTCCTACGGTTGTCGTAAAGTGGTGGCTGACAGCCGGGAGCGCATAAACGGTCGTTTTGCCAAGAAATCCCCTTGTCTTGCTCCCAGCGATTTCGCGCATAAATACAGTCTGGCTACAGGGGAGTTATAGCTCCTGAAATAGTCAGGCGAATTCAAGGGTCTAGAAGAGTTTTTTCAGTGATGGGTGATCCTTACTTACGTACCCATCGTTATGTATATTAAATATGAAAAGTCAGGCCAACAGCCGCGAACTCCATAGTAAGAATAGCAATCGATAAGAACCGCGAAGGTCATCGGCTGCTATTGTTAACAGTCTCATTAAGAAAATCAATCATTCTATCCCAATGGGGCCGCCAACAAAGTCGATTCTTCTCAATTCACACAGAAACAGCAAGCCTAAGGTATAATCAACACGAGGAACGCAACCTCCAGTCACTGGACAGCATGCCAGGTAATTTTTAGACTCACACAGGAAACTTAGTGTTCATAGTAATGTCGGAATACCTGCTTCTGCTCGCACAATTGTTCATGAAAACAAGGAGATCACTGCTAAAAAGGAAAAAGAACATAACAGGAGCAATTCCACCATTTCCAAGAAATCAACAAAAGACATAAAAAATTGTTTCAAGATTGACTTGTCGAAATTGCAAGCAAAGGAGTAAGCAGAGAACAGAGTGATGATTGATAACAAATAGGTAAATCGTGATCACTTTGATTGTCAGTTTGTCATAGGCAAGGGCGGCTTCGGTAAGGTTTGGAGTGTCGCTTTCAAAAAAACGCAACGTATCTACGCAATGAAATAAATGCATAAGACCAAGATCATTGGCAAAAAGAGTATTCATTCTGTGATGAATGAACGCGAATTACTTAGCAAACTTAAACATCCTTTTATCGTCAACATGGCCTATGCCTTCCAGGATAGAGAAAACCTCTATTTGGTTATGGATTTGCTTGTAGGAGGCGATTTGAGATATCATATGGGATGCAGACGTAGATTCAAGGAAAGTTAAGCTAAATTCTTTGTGGCATGCATGCTTGTTGGACTCGAATTTTTGCATCTCAATAATATCATACATCGGGATATTAAACCTGAGAATCTTGTGTTTGATGATAAGGGTTACCTCAGAATCACTGATCTAGGCATTGCTCGCGTTGTTAAGCCGAACAATAGTGCAGATACGAGCGGTACGCCAGGCTATATGGCACCATAAGTAATGTGTAGGCAAGACCATTCTTTTCCAGTTGATTACTACGCGGTGGGTGTAATTGCCTACGAACTAATGATGGGCAAGAGACCATACTACGGTCGTAATCGTAAGTAAATTCGTGATCAAATTTTAAGCAAACAGGTTCAAGTTAAGGCAGAAGAAGTGCCGCAAGGGTGGTCTTTATAAGCTGCAGATTTCATTAACAAAGTATCTATGATTTCATGTAGATGATACAGCGTAAACCAGCACAAAGGCTTGGTACAGAGCATGGAATTGTTCAAATAAAAGACCATCCATGGTTTAGAAACTTTCCTTGGATCCAGTTGCTGAAAAAGAACATTGCATCACCCTTCATACCTGTGAACGTGTTAGCCAGCAACGATTACCGAGACCAAATCTCTTCATCTAGTGAATAGTAAGATTAGGACCAAAACCGCCTGCTACTGCGCAAAAAGAGTGTGTAGTAGCTGTTCTCTGGTTACAGTTACTTCTGCAAATAGTTGGTGAAATAATCAAAATAAACTCGATAGAAGCCACGAAAGTAAAGCATAAACGCAGTAACTACAGCCAACACTCACTACTCCTACGAGTAGAAATAATCGCAGCGTGGCAAGCCCAAAAGCAACAATTTTTTCAAGTTCAGTTGAATACTTTGATGTTAATAATTTTAGGAAGGGAATTAATGAAGGGATCTATTATTTACGAAATTAATATTTTAATATTTAATATTATTATATTGGTGAAAGATGTCCCACAGAAAATACAGTCAGCCCCGTAAAGGCCATCTCGGTTTCTTGCCCAGAAAGAGAACTCAAAAGATTCATGGTAAGATCAGGTCTTTCCCCAGAGACGATCGCACTAAGCCCGCTCACTTTACCGCCTTCGGAGGATTCAAGGCTGGCATGACCCACATTCTCAGAGATGTTGACAGAGCCAAAGCTAAACTCGACAAGAAAGAGAAGGTTGAGGCAGTCACTATTATTGAAACCCCTCCCCTGAAGGTTGTCGGTCTTGTTGGATACATTGAGACCCCTCGTGGACTTAGAGCTCTTGCTACCGTTTGGGCTAACCACCTTGACCAAGGCACTCTCCGAAGATTCTACAAGAACTGGGTTAACTCCAAGAAGAAAGCTTTCAGCAACTACCAGACTGAATCTGCCAAGGACCCCAAGAAAGTCGAGGTGCAACTTAACCGCATCCGTAAATACTGCACCGCTGTACGAGCAATCGTCCACACCCAACACAACCTCGTCAAGAACATCAGACAGAAAAAGAACAACATCTTTGAAATCCAAATCAACGGAGGAAAATCTATTGCTGATAAGGTCGCCTTCGGAACTGGATTCTTTGAAAAGGAGTTCAGAATTGATCAGGTCTTCGGACAGAATGAGATCGTTGACGTTTTGGGAGTAACTAAGGGAAAAGGATTCACTGGAGTCATCAAAAGATGGGGAGTTAGACATCTCCAAAAGAAATCCCACAGAGGTTACAGAAAAGTCGGATGTATCGGAGCTTGGCATCCCGCTAGAGTCGCCTGGACTGTCGCCAGAGCCGGTCAATCTGGATTCTTCCACAGAACTGAGCTGAACAAGAAAATTTACAGAATAGGAAAGGGTGAAAGAGGTGGAGCCAAGAACAACGCTACCACTGATGCTGATATCACTGAAAAGAACATCACACCTTTGGGAGGATTCCCTCATTACGGTACAGTCAAGGACGATTTTGTCATCATCAAGGGATGCTGCGTTGGTCCCAGAAAGAGATTCCTTTTGCTTAGAAAATCGATGCTTGTGCAGACCTCTCGCGAGTATTTGGAGCCTATCAACCTCAAGTTCATCGATACTTCTTCCAAATTGGGACATGGTCGCTTCCAAACCACCGAAGAGAAGAACACCTTCCTTGGTCGCAAGAAGGAATGATCGTGACTGTCTTAATTTCATTTAACTTCTATTTCATTATTATTATTATTTTTAAATTGATCAGCTGAGTCATATATGC
>Ga0302185_10001717_pt1 | contig 15019 bp, 15 predicted proteins | sample II_Bog_E1_1_FD_200231 | JGI IMG/M metagenome (GOLD analysis project Ga0302185, IMG submission 200231) | Peat permafrost microbial communities from Stordalen Mire near Abisko, Sweden - II_Bog_E1_2 | ecosystem: Environmental > Terrestrial > Soil > Wetlands > Peat | place: Sweden: Abisko... | reverse complement strand
TCGCAATACAAATAAAAACCGCAATGTCCCGGCCTTATGCGTGTGCACAGCTGAATTTATCTTATCTGCGCGCTTGATTACCGCAGGCAATTGTTCGCCAATATCAACCGTGTCGACGCCCTCTGATAATGAATTGCTGATCTGGTTAAAGTTTGCTGTGTATTGCTCCACCCGCTGCAGCAGGCTGTTGATAGAAGTGTCAGACCGGGTAATCGCCCGCATCATCGAATCGCGCAGGTGCATAGCGGCACGCTGGGCTTCGCGTTTTTTCGACACCTCTTTTTTAGCCTTGGTCTGCGCGAAACTGTTTGCTGCGCAAAGCGACAGGAACGAAAGCGTTGTAATAAAAACAAGTCGTGTGAGCCTGGTCATATAGCAATTGTTGTTTATCAGGTAAAACGATGGGATAAGCTGATCTATTATTAATTTTCCAAAAGGCTTTCAACCGCCAGCCGGTAGGAGTTCATGCCAAAGCCGGCTATAACGCCCCGGCAATTTGCTGCCAGCATGGAATTATGCCTGAATTCTTCGCGCTTATAAACGTTTGAAATGTGCACCTCGATAACCGGCGCCTTTATAGCGGCAATAGCATCTGCAATAGCGATGGAAGTGTGGGTATAAGCGCCCGCATTCAAAACAATTCCATCAAAAGTAAAGCCCACTTCGTGTATTTTGTTGATGATCTCGCCTTCAACGTTACTTTGGTAATAGGCGATCTCGATGGCCGGGTAACGCTTGCGAAGGCCGGCAAGGTAGGTTTCAAAGCTGCTGTCGCCGTAGATAGATTTCTCCCGAACGCCTAACAGGTTTAAATTTGGGCCGTTTATAATTTGTATCTTCATCAGGTCAAACTTAGCTAAAAACATTAAAAATAATCGAATTGGAGTGGCAAGCGGCAATAAAGGGGTTTAGGGCGTATTTGAAGCTGGAGCGGTCGCTTTCAGAAAACTCTATCGAAGCCTATAGCAGGGATATAGAAAAACTTTATCAATTTTCTGACATACAGGCCATTAAATTAAAACCGGAAACCATTACACTAAACAATTTAAGGGAATTTATAAGCTGGGTAGTTGAGCTGGGGATGATCCCATCCTCACAGGCCAGGATATTATCGGGTGTAAAATCCTTTTACAAATACCTGCTGATGGAGGATATGATCAAAAGCGACCCATCGGAATTGCTGGAATCGCCGAAGATCACCCGTAAATTGCCGGATACGCTAAGCTATCATGATATCAATAAAATGATCGATGCGATCGACCTGTCAAAACCGGAAGGCGGCCGCAATAAAGCCATCCTGGAGGTTTTATATGGCTGCGGCCTGCGCGTGTCGGAACTCACCGAATTAAAACTCTCCAATTTATACCTTGACATTGAATTCATTAAAGTAACCGGCAAAGGCAGCAAGGAACGGCTGGTGCCAATCGGCGGTTCGGCCATAAAAGCACTAAAAATATGGATTGAGACTATCCGCGTGCATATTACTATCAAAAAGGGAGAGGAGGATATGGTTTTTTTAAACCGCAGGGGCTCCAGGCTGAGCAGGGTTTATATCTTCATGATCATTAAAGATTTAGCGTTACTCACCGGCATCAATAAAACCATCAGCCCGCACACGTTCCGGCATTCATTTGCTACGCATTTGGTTGAAGGCGGCGCCGACCTGCGCGCCGTGCAGGAAATGCTGGGACATGAAAGCATCACCACTACGGAAATTTATACGCATTTGGATAGGGAGTATTTGAAGGAAACTATTAACTCTTTTCACCCGAGAACTTGAATATTATTTTATTACTCCTCCAAATTCAACAATTGGATTCTCATCTCCAAAATAACAAATTACGCCGTATTTGAACAGTACCTGGCAAAATACCAATCCATATTTCTTATAATATGTTCTAAAAAACTTCTTTTCGCACCTGTCTGACTCCTGATAAACAGATGCGCATTTATCACTATCGTTTTTGTATAAACTTTTTTTGCTATCCCATATTTCAAGTATTTCCATTCTGCTAATGCTATCTGCTTTACTATCCCACGGTAATTTTTCACATTGTTCCTCGCGCTCATCATAATAAGGGTCGATTAACAAGAGCAACATTGTTTTTTCTTTTTTATTAAGCGGCCTAACAGCCGATATGCTGTCTGCGATCTTTTTCAAGATTGTTCTGCGTAAAATTTCATAATCATTAAATATTTCGGCTTTCTTTCGCTCAATTGTGTCGATTTTTGCAAGGCTATCAATCAAATGATTTTTTGTAATAAGGTAGTTAATTTTGTTCTGCTGTTTGGATTCTAGTTCCGCTTTATATTTTTCAAAATTTATCAGCTTAAGCGCTTCTTGATTTTTTAGACTAATTGTCCTGTCTGAAGATTTTGAAAGAAGATACTTTTTAATTTTTTTGGAATCATCCTCGTGCAATTCCAATTCCAAGCAATCAAATAATTCATTTACAGTGAGACACATTTCTTTTAAGCCACCCGTGTTTAAATTGATAATGGTGATAACAACTAAACCGGGTGCGGTTGTTGGCCCCTCATTTACGACTGTTGTGTAGGCTTTTTCAGGCGTGTTTTGTGCGAATAAATGCTGGAAGGAAATAAGGGAACATAGAAAAAGGATCAGGTTCTTCATCATATGGGCAATTATGACTAAATATAGAAAATCAATGGAATAGTTGAAAATTATTTCAATAATGCCATAACCATCCTGTCTCTTCCGCTTATGTCTTTTTTTAACACTATTTTATTGAAGCCTTTTTCGGTCAGTAGTGCGACTATTTCCTTTCCGAAATTTTCATTTATCTCGAAGAATAACAAGCCATTTGCAATTAGATTTTTAACAGCAAGATCAGCTATCGCCTTATAAAATACCAACGGGTCATCTTTAGGCACAAAAAGTGCTGCGTGTGGCTCAAAATCCACTACGTTTTTGTGCATTTGGGTTTGGTCGTGCAATGTGACATAGGGAGGATTGGAGATAATTAAGGTGAAAGGCGAAAGGTGAAAGGTCAAGGGTTTTTCTGCATTTAAAATGTCCATTTTGATAAACTCGACATTAGCATCATTTAACCTGGCATTTTCTCCGGCTGTTTTGAGCGCATCATCCGAAATATCGATAGCAGCTACCTTAAACGCAGGCAGATTCTTTTTTAAACTAATGGCAATACAGCCGCTGCCTGTGCCAATATCCAAAATGCTGCCTACTGCTCCCCAACATTGTTGGGGACCAACCGAAGCAATCACCCATTCCACCAATTCTTCAGTTTCCGGGCGGGGAATTAATACCGATGGGTTTACTTTGAAAGGCAGCCCGTAAAATTCGGTATGGCCAATTATGTATTGGATAGGTTCTCCCGTTTTAAGCCGGATTAAGATAGAAGTCAGTTGCTTTGCTTGGTCCGGGCCAATCTCCTGCTCGGGAAAAGCTTTGATTTTTGCTTTTGAAAAACCGGTTATTTCACTGATAGCCAACAAAGTAATCGCTTCCGCTTCATTAAATGCGTAAAGCGGCTTAAGGCCTTGATGAAATGCGGAAAAAATATGCTGCATGGTTTGCATGCGGCAAAGTAACATAAAAGCTACTTTTGCACGATGTGTGAGCACGAAAAATATATGCGGCGCTGCCTTGAACTGGCGACCTTGGGCGCGGGTTACGTAAGTCCTAACCCGATGGTTGGTGCGGTTATAGTCCTGGATAGGGTAATTATAGGCGAGGGTTATCACCATAAATATGGCGAAACACATGCAGAAGTTAACGCTATAAACCAGGTGATCAATAATTTTAGCGATTGGGCTGAACTCCTGGACCAATCGATTTTGTATGTTTCATTGGAACCCTGCGCGCACTATGGCAAGACTCCGCCTTGCGCCGATCTGATCATCAAACACAAAATACCAAGGGTTGTTATTGGCTGCCGAGACCCTTTTGAGGCGGTGAATGGCAAGGGAATAGAAAAACTGAAAGACGCCGGCGTTGAAGTTACAATTGGCGTGTTGGAGCAGGAATGCCAATGGCTTAACCGCCGATTTTTTACCCGGGTGCAAAAGCACCGGCCCTACGTGATATTAAAATGGGCGCAAACCCAAAACGGATTTTTTGCGCCGGCAGACCACTCGCAATTTTGGATAACGGGCCCCGGGTCGCGCAAATTGGTGCACCAGTGGCGCAGCGAAGAGGATGCGGTTTTAGTTGGGAAAAACACTGCTGCCATTGATAACCCCCAATTAAATGTGCGGCTGGGGCAGGGCAGTCATCCTAAGCGGGTAGTTATCGACCGGCGGCTGGAGTTAAACGAAAACCTTAACCTTTTCGATCAATCTGTTGAAACACTGGTTTTTAATGAGATAAAAACAGCTATTGAAGGTAATATCAAGTATGTTGCCCTGGAAGATTTCGACCGCTATGTGCCACAGTATATCTTGTACCAGCTTTACCTGCAGGATATTCAATCGGTAATTATAGAAGGCGGTGCGCGCACTTTAAATTCGTTTATCCAGGCGGGTTTATGGGACGAAGCCCGTATATTTACGGGGCCGGATGACCTTGAAAAAGGGTTAAGATCGCCTGAAATCAGTGGAATAAAGTACGGTGAATTTTATATCGGTAATGATAAATTATTAATTTTATTAAGTCGTTAATACCCCTCGACGTTTAAATTTTATAAACCTGGAACTCGTAACACCCATAATATCAAGCACATCACTGGGGTTGGTGTGGATATTCCTGAGCATTTGCTGCAGCATCGCCGTGTCCATGATGTTAAAGCTGGCTAAACGTTACCATGTAGATGTTTTCCAGGCCGTTGTGTGGAATTATTCGGCTGCCATATTGCTGTCATGGGCTTTGTTGCGGCCCGAATTCGGGCATTTAAAGGCGGCGCCGGTGATCAGCTATATTGCTTTGGGATTGCTGCTCCCGGCTATTTTGATCATGCTGGGCATTTCCATCAAACTTTCGGGCATTGTACGTACCGAGATGGCGCAGCGCCTGTCACTGGCGATTTCGCTTGTTGCCGCATTTTTTATCTTCTCCGAAAAGGCTACAACGCTAAAGTTAACCGGCATTGCGCTGAGCTTTATCGCTATCATTCTGACCATCCCACGACAAAACGACAATAAAAACAAACGGTTTAATGCCAATGCATGGTTTTACCTGCTGATTGTTTTTGCTGGTTTCGGCATCATTGATGTTTTGTTCAAACAAATTGCCGCCTCGAAGGCGATCAGTTATAGCACTTCCTTATTTTTCGTTTTTGTTTTTGCCTTCGGTTTTTCATTTATCGCACTGGTTTACCAGGTTGCTCAAAAAAAGATACGGTTTTCATGGCCGCATATTTTTATCGGCTGGGGATTGGGCATAGCCAATTTTGGGAATATCCTTTTTTACCTAAAAGCGCACCGGACCCTGGCAAACGCACCTTCGATCGTGTTTTCTGCCATGAACATCGGCCTTCTCATGGCAGCAGCCCTTACGGGGTTCCTGATCTTTAAAGAAAAGCTGAGCCTGCTGAACAAGATCGGTTTGGTTATCGCCATTGCCGCTGTTATTATTATCGCAAGATCATAAGTGTCTAATGCTTTTTGACGATACTTACCGCACCATCGAAAACCCTGCCGAAGGCCTGTTCCGCGATCGCGGCAGCAAATTCCTGGGCTTTGCTTATCCTTTAAATACTGAAGGGGAGTTAAAAAATATCCTGGCCCAACTTAAATCCGCTCATCCTAAAGCAAATCACCATTGCTGGGCATTCCGGTTGGGCATCGACCGTTCTGTTTTCCGCATCAACGACGACGGTGAGCCCTCGGGTACCGCAGGACGGCCCATTTTAAATACTTTGCTTTCAAAAGACCTGACGAATATCGTTGTGGTCGTTGTCCGGTACTTTGGCGGCACCTTATTGGGTGTGCCCGGGTTAATAAATGCCTATAAATCGGCGACAGAGGATGCGTTGAACCACGCAAAAGTCATCCAAAAAACAGTGAATGATGTTTATTTGATCCAATTTAATTATTTGCAGATGAACGAGGTAATGAAGATCATCAAGGAAGATAATTTGATCATTGTCAGCCAGGATTTTGACATCGATTGCAGCATTTTTGTATCTATCCGGAAAACGATGGTAAACCAGGTGCTGGGGACGCTGGAGAAATTAGGTGCGGTGAAAGCGAGATTTGACAGGACAGTATAGAACAATAACGCATTGTTCCTCATTAATATAGTTGGATTTATTTTCGATATATTTGCTTTATGAGCTTGCAATATTTATCAAACGAAAACGGGCAAATAGTAGCCGTGCAGGTTCCAATAGAAGATTGGGAGGTACTCAGGCGCAAATACCCGGAAATTGAAGTCCCGGCACGGGAGTTGCACGATTGGCAAAAAGAGCTGATCGATTCGCGATTAAAAACAATTGAAGAAAGCCCGGACCGGGTTTTGCCCATCGACAGCCTCATCGAGGAACTTGACCGCAGCCAGGATTAAAAAATGGCCTGGAAATTAGCCTACTATGATGCTGTTAAACTGGACGTTAGCAATGCGAAGGATTGGTATCGTAAACGGCAAAAGGGCTTGGAAAAACGTTTTGCCGATGATGTAAAAAAGTGCATTAACCGGCTGCAAAAGAACCCTTACCATTATGAAATAAAATACCGGCAAGTGCGCACAGCGCTATGTGCCATTTTTCCTTACGCCATTCATTTTTATGTCGACGAGGCTGCAGGGCAATTGGTGATTATCGCCATTGTTCACCAGCACCGTGATCCTGACATCTCACTGAACCGATAATTTACAATCTGATTATACGCCAACCTTCGCAGATACTCCTACAACCACTGATGGAACTTATTGATAAACCAATTTTTAATGTACTGGGTCAGTATGCAATAAGCCGCCAAAATGGCTAACAGTATCGGGAAAAACATGAATGGCATAGGAACCAGCTTAAACGCATGCGCCAATGGCGAGAACGGCAGGTAAATAGCTATTGCCATAATAAACGTGGTTAAGGCGATTACCGGCGAAGTGGCCCAGCTTTGTATAAACGGTATCTTGCGTGTACGGATCATGTGGATGATTAGCGTTTGCGATAACAGGCTTTCGATAAACCAGCCGGTTTGAAAAAAGGCCTGGTGCGCGGGCGAGTTGGCTTTAAATACGAACCATAAAACAGCAAACGTAGCATAGTCAAAAATAGAGCTGATGGGCCCTACATAAAGCATGAACTTACCGATCCCGCTGGCATCCCATTTCCGCGGGGTAACAATGTAATCTTCGTCCATTGAGTCCCATGGAATAGATATCTGGGATATATCGTACAATAAATTGTTGATCAATATCTGTATGGGCAGCATGGGCAAAAATGGCAGCAAAGCACTGGCGCCCAGCATACTGAACATATTGCCAAAGTTGCTGCTGGCCGTCATTTTAATGTATTTGATGATATTGCCAAATGTCCGTCGGCCATAAATAACGCCTTTACGCAGTACCATCAGGTCTTTTTCCAGCAAAATGATATCTGCGCTTTCTTTTGCGATATCGACTGCGGTATCCACTGAAATACCCACATCGGCATCGCGCAGGGCCGCTGCATCGTTAATACCATCGCCCATAAAACCAACGGTATGCCCTTTGGCCTGCAATACTCGCACGACGCGCGATTTTTGTACAGGGCTGAGCTTGGCTAAAATGCTGATGTGGTCGATCTTTTGGGTGAGTTCCTCATCGCTCATGGTTTCCAGGTCACGGCCCAGTAAAACCTCCTTAAATGGTATGCCAACGTCCTTGCATATCTTTTTCGCCACTATCTCGTTATCGCCGGTAAGCACCTTCACCGTAACGCCCAACTTATGCAGCGCAGTTATCGCAGTGGCGGCTGACGGTTTCGCAGGGTCTAAAAAGCCAACAAAGCCGGTCAGGATCATGCCGCTTTCATCTGCCACGCTATAATTAAGCGGGCGCTCATCATATTCTTTAACTGCAACCAGTAAAACACGCAAGCCTTCTGCATTTAATTCGCGCGATTTTTTTAATACGATCTCGCGCATCTTTTCATCCATTGGGATAACGTCATCCTTTTCAATTTGAAGGCTGTCGTCCTCGCCCGGATCAAATGCCTGGGTGCAAAGGTCAAGCACTTCCTCAACTGCGCCTTTGCAGATCAAGAGCTGCTTTTTATCTTTCTTTTCCAGGATAACCGACATACGCCGGCGCTGGAAATCAAAGGGGATCTCGTCAACTTTTTTGTAGGCTTCTCCTTCTTTTAAACAGGCATGAATATCCACATGCTCCAAAACGGCTACATCCAACAGGTTTTTTAGGCCCGTTTGGTGGAAGCTATTCAGGTAAGCCCATTTCATCACCTCGTTGTCCTCGTGGCCATAAACGTTCAGGTGGCGCTCCAGTACAATCTTATCCATGGTAAGTGTGCCGGTTTTGTCAGTACACAAAATGTCCATCGCGCCGATATTCTGAATGGCATTTAACCGTTTAACCACTACCTTGCGTTTCGACATGTTTACAGCCCCTTTTGCCAGGTTGGCGGTAACAATCATCGGCAGCATTTCGGGTGTAAGCCCCACGGCAATGGAGATGCCGAAAAGAAAGGCATCCGTCCAGTTGTGCTTGGTTACGCCGTTAATGACAAAAACCAAAGGCACCATTACCAGCATAAAGCGTATGAGCAGCCAGCTCACACTGTTTACCCCTTTGTCGAAACTGGTTTCGGCGCGTTTGCCCGTCAGTGATTTTGAAAGCGAACCGAAATAAGTTTTATCGCCCGTGTTCACCGCTGCCGCAATGGCTGTTCCGCTAACTACATTGGTGCCCATAAAGCAAATATTGCCCAACTCCAAAGGCGATAGTTTGGCGGCATCCTGTACCGCGTTTTGCGTTTTCTCTACCGGGATCGCCTCGCCAGTCAGCATGGACTGGCTCACAAATAAGTCTTTCGACTGCAAAATGCGAATATCTGCCGGTATCATGTCGCCGGCGGAAAGCTGTATAATATCGCCGGGAACAATTTGCTTGATATCGAACTCGGCCTTGCCCTCAGACCGTGTAACGGTGGCTGTGGTTTTCACCATCGACTTTAGCTTTTCGGCCGCCTGGTTGCTCCTGAATTCCTGGATAAAGCGCAGCAAAACACTCAACAAAACCATCGTGCTGATCACTGCAACGGTAGTATAGTCTTCCTCTTCGTGATGCGCATGCGGTAAAATCACATCGGTAATGAGCGAAATAACCGCTAAAATGAATAATACCGCAATAAAAGGGTTTACAAAGGCCTGCAGCAGCTGGATATACCATAACGGGGCTTTCTCATGCATCACTTCATTCAGGCCAAACTCGCGCAGTCGGTCGTCAACCTGGTCTTCGGTCAACCCGTCCATATTGGTTTCCAGCAGCCCCAGGGATTTGCCAGCCGCGCATACCGAAATCTCTTTGAGCCGTGCAATGGATGCGCTGTCGAGCTCCTGCGGCCCATGACCATTGCTGAATTTATTTATGAACCGGCGGTAGTTTTTCTTGTTTTCTTTTACGGCTGTACTCATAACTGTACTGTACTTTCTATGGTCCGCCTAAAATGCAAACCTTACGTTATCAAATTATTAATAGAATATTAAGCCTGACGCCCATTGGGATCAGACATTATTGAGTTTTATAACGACAGTCAGCCGAAACCACTTATTGCGCAATGCCGGCAGGGTGCGAAAAATCGAATGCAATAAAAACTTAAAAAGAAAATTTTTAGAAATTTTTGGACAAAAGAGACTCTGTAAGCTTCCTGAAGCTTATTTACCGGTGGTAAAGGGTCGCTCGCTGTGTGTTGCACACCCTGCGACCCGCTTACCTTTAGCATAAAGGCTGGCAAATTGTTCATGCTGGTAACTATGACCCGGGCCTGCGTCCATTTTAATTTTTGTTAATCGCGGGGTTAAATATAGCCCCGTTTGATAGCGCAAAAGTAGAATTTTAATTTGAAAGTTTGAAGATTTGGTAATTTGAAAATAAAAACAATAATCGTCAAATCACCAGATTATCAAATCTTCAAATTAACAAGAAAACCGTATTTTAGTCGACCATGCAATCATTCGAAATCGATAAATCAGACCTGCGGCGCTTTGAAACTGCGCTTGAGGGAAATGACGCTGAATTAGAGAGCGTTTTGAAGGAATATCATGCCTCGGAGATTGCTTTGCTTTTTGAAAAGCTGCCGCAAGAGGCAAAGGAACGGATCATCAACATCCTGCCGACCGAGATTGCATCCGAAGTAATCTCGGAAATGCATGAGGAGCAGTCGCCAGGCGAGCTATTGATCGGCCTTAACCCTGAAAAACGGTCGGAAATTGTCGAGGAACTTGATTACGATGATGCCACCGACATTATTTCGCAGCTGGATGAAGAAGAACAGCAGGAGATTTTAGAAGACCTTGACCAGGAGGACGCCGACAGCATCCGCGCGCTGATGAAGTACCCGGAGGATACCGCCGGCGGTATCATGAACTCAGACCTTATCAAGGTGAATGTGAACCTTGATAAGAAGGACGCGCTGGATGAGATCATCCATCAATCAGAAGAGATGGAAGACTTCTATACCATCTATGTAGTTGATAACGAGAATGTTTTACTGGGGATATTGTCCATAAAGTCGATCCTTAAGGCTAAAGGAAATGCCCTTGTGCGCGACCTTGTTAACACTGATTTTGTTTTTGTGAAAGCTGATCTTGACCAGGAAGATGTTGCTGACCTGATCTCGCAGTATAACCTAACCACAATACCCGTGGTTGACGATAATATGAAGCTGCTGGGGCGGGTTACGGTAGATGATATTATCGACGTGATGGAAGAGGAAAGCACCGAGGATATTTTGAAGATATCCGGTGTATCCGAAGACGAGGAACTGAGCGGTAACTGGAAAGATGCCGTAAAAAGCCGCCTGCCCTGGCTGATCATCAACCTGGGGACGGCATATCTTGCTGCGTCAGTGGTAAGGCATTTTGACAGTACGGTTGCCATCATCGCACCGATTGCGGCCTACATGACGATTATCGCCGGGATGGGTGGCAATGCAGCCACGCAGGCACTGGCGGTAACCGTACGGCGTATCTCGTTGAACGACCTGACCGATAAGCAATCCTACAACGCCGTTGTAAAAGAGTTTTTGGTTGGACTGATCAACGGCGCGGCAAATGGCATTGTTGTTTTTGTGATCGCCTTGCTGTATGACTCCGACCCGATGCTAGGCCTGGTATTGTTTTTGGCCATGACCGGGAACCTGGTGGTAGCAGGACTAACAGGGGCTTCGATACCGCTGATCCTGAAACGGGTGGGGATAGACCCTGCGGTGGCATCGTCCATCATTATTACCACATTTACCGATTGCGCAGGATTTTTTCTGCCCCTGTGGTTTGCTTCAAAATTACTTTTAGATTCGCACCATCATTTATTGCATTACCATTTATGGTAAGAATCAAGAACCAGGAAAAATAGCAATACGACCAAAGCAATATGGCTGAAATTAGATACAATTGGACAAAGGAAGAGATAGCTGAAATTTACCACAAGCCTTTACTGGACCTTGTTTACGAGGCGGCGACCGTTCACCGCGAAAACAAGGATTATGCCGAGGTGCAGATCAGCTCGCTGATCTCGATCAAAACCGGGGGCTGCCCCGAGGATTGCGCTTACTGCCCGCAGGCGGCACGGTATAATACGGGCGTAGATGTCCACGCCATTATGCCGAAAGACGAGTTGGTAGCCGCCGCTCAAAAAGCCAAAGCAGGCGGCGCTTCGCGGCTGTGCATGGGCGCAGCCTGGCGCGAAGTGCGCGATAACCGCGATTTTGATAAGGTGATAGATATGGTAAAGGCAGTTAATGAGCTTGATATGGAGGTTTGCTGCACACTGGGCATGCTGACCGAAAGCCAGGCGCAGCGGCTGGCCGATGCCGGCTTATATGCCTATAACCATAACCTCGACACCTCTGAAGAAGACTATAAACGCATTATTACCACGCGTACTTACGATGAGCGCCTGAAAACATTGGAGCACGTGCGCAAAGCGAAGATCACCGTTTGCAGCGGCGGCATTATTGGGCTGGGCGAGACTGTGGACGATCGCATCTCGATGCTCAAAACCTTATCCAACCTACCTAAACACCCTGAATCGGTGCCGATCAACGCGTTGGTGCCGATAAAAGGTACGCCGCTGGCCGACCAGCCAAGGGTATCGGTATGGGATATGGTGCGGATGATCGCGACCACGCGCATCATCATGCCAAAAACTGTGGTGCGCCTTTCGGCCGGTCGGACAGAAATGAGCACGGTGGAACAAGCTTTTTGCTTTATGGCCGGCGCCAATTCGATATTTGCCGGCGATAAACTGCTGACTACGCCAAACCCCTCCTTTGACACGGATATGGCCATGTTTGAATTACTGGGATTGAAACCGAGAAAAGCGTTTAAGAATGGGAGGGTAGCTCAGGACGTTGAAGAAGTTGGAAAGGTTGTAATTGTGTTGTAAAGGTTGCAACATTGTGAAAATCCTTTGGTGCTGGAGGTGCAAAATGGATGTGCCAATGCTTGATGAAGATGAGTTTGAAAAGGCATCGGAGCTGTACAGTTCAGGTTTTAAGGATCGATCATTACGATTTAAACCGTTGCTTGATTATTACAATGACTTAACGGGTTATGAGTATACCAACCCAAATGCGATAATGCATCACGAAATTGCGCTTTATGGTCCACCATGCGAAAAGTGTGGCAAGCCGTACAGAACTCCTTTAGCAACATTTTGTGCAGCATGTGGTAATAAAAGGAGATAATGCGAATCAGATTTAATACAACATGGCAAGAAGATGAAGAAGAGCGCAGGCAATTTTATTCGAGCCTGACATACGGCGAACTTTTAAAAGTTTTTGTGCGATCACGGAAACTGTTCAATTTCCATCCGGACAAAAAACGATATGATCGTTTTAAGTTTAGTGATTCAAAATTACCGCCATGTCCTTACAAAGCTTAAATTTGGGCGGCCAAACTATTGTTTTAATAAGCAAAATAAACTACAACATAAAAAGCGTTCATCACATGAACATAAATGAACGGTTTTTGATCCTGCAAAGATTTTTTCGATGCCGTTTGTACCCTTTTCGTAAGCGTTTTGAAGGCATTTGATAGTGTTTCGTACCCGTTTCGATGGCCATTTGAAAGGCTTTAAATGGACACTGATTTCACGAATGGTGTCGAATTAAATCAATGCCTGGGCGGTTTAATATGAATTTGGAAGAGTAAATCCATTACAGGATTAATCACAAAAAGTGTCAATTTTTTTCAGGGATAGACAAGGCAAAAAAACGTTCGCCAGTGTTCACTTTAGCGTTCACGGATGAACGCTTTTTGGCCAAAAAAAGCGTTCATTTGAATTTGGCCTAAAAGTATAAATAGCTTATTATAAGCTGATTAACACCAGTTGCTTAAAGTGTTCACGGCGTTCATTACGTTCATTTTTCAACGCGCGTGAACACGTGAACACTACCCATTTTCAGCCATAAATAAACGTTTGTTTATACCCTTACACCCAGCAGCCAACGCCAGGCCCAGCGGGTTGCGCGGTTAAATCCAGCCCAACTGTCGACAAATTCGACAATGTCGGCAAGGCAATAGTCCCTGAATTTTTGCTTGAAGTTTTTTGCGGCCAGTTTGAATAACTGATCCGGATTTTCCAGTCCGATACGCCGGTAGATTTCTTTTTTTACGTACATCGTCCGCACAAACAAAATATTGCCGAGGATGACATAGCTGTAAAGTGTCCGTTTAATATACCCGGCCCTGGCCGCATAGGTTTTGAGCAGGCTTTTGGTGAAGATGATATGCCGCGCCTCCTCGATGGTGTGCAGGTCGAACATTTTTTTTAAAACGGGGTAGATATGCTCCGATTTGCGCGCGTGGGTTCCATAAACATCGGTGACCAATTCAACAGATACACTGCCCATAAACAAATAATCCGCCGGCAGGTATTTATTGCTGAACATGCCCAAAAACTTATGCAAACCTGATTGCGGTACCGGCTGCCCGCCCAGTTTGGCGATGGCCCGGCCAAACATCTCCTGGTGTTTGAACTCTTCTATCAGTTCCCGCAGTAAAAAGCGGTGCTCGATATTATCTAATGGCAGGGTTAAGATATGCCGCGTCATAAACAGGCAAAACAAGCATTCGCCCCAGGCATAGGAGGCAATTACCTGCACCAGTTCGTGGCGCGCCAATTCGGATTTTTGGAAAGGGGTGAGGGTATCATAAATTTCGAGCCCATGCAGGGAAGTAAGGAACTCGGGGAGAAAAATATCGTCGATTCCAGGCTCCAGCTGCCAGGGGATAAAGGTATCCGGGTCCAGCGGGCGCTCCTTGCTGATCTTTATTAAGCGTTCAACCTCATTTACATCCATGCGCGTTTATATTAGCTGATCGAACTACGTAAAATACGTCCTTCCCGGTTGCCTATACAGCAAATAGCTGACCAAAATCTTTAAACGATTTAAATTCCAGCGCATTGCCCGATGGATCGAGAAAAAACATCGTTGCTTGTTCCCCCGGCAGGCCTTTAAAACGAATATACGGCTCAATGACGAATTTTATACCGTGCTCCTTTAGTCTTTTCTCGAGCGTATGCCATTCGTCCCACTCCAAAACAACGCCGTAGTGCGGCACCGGCACATCATGGCCATCAACAGGATTAAAATGCGTTTTAGCTTCTTCGGCCGGGCGCGGCTTCAAGTGGACCACAAACTGGTGCCCGTAAAGATTAAAGTCGGTCCAGATATCGGAGCTTCGGCCTTCGCCGCAGCCAAGCACCTCGCGGTAGAATTTCCTGGCCTCCTCCAGGTCATAAACCGGCACCGCTACATGGAATGGTGTGAGTTTGTTCATATTTAACGTGAGTTCGGGTTAAGCAGCTAAAAGTAATTGATTGTCGTTGTTTTCAAAAACGATATTGAGGGAAGGTTTTTTAGGGAAGAAAGCATAA
>Ga0302185_10001711_pt1 | contig 15067 bp, 18 predicted proteins | sample II_Bog_E1_1_FD_200231 | JGI IMG/M metagenome (GOLD analysis project Ga0302185, IMG submission 200231) | Peat permafrost microbial communities from Stordalen Mire near Abisko, Sweden - II_Bog_E1_2 | ecosystem: Environmental > Terrestrial > Soil > Wetlands > Peat | place: Sweden: Abisko... | reverse complement strand
GAGCTGTCCTCCATCAGCTCATTTAACAATCTTTCCACTTCCTTTTTCTCCTCCACAGTTAGTGGAACTTCTTTTTTGCTGAACCAGCCTTGCTTTGCTTTTTTAAGTTCAATTTCCCTCTACAATTGCACCTTTTCTTTAATAGGCTGCATGCTCCAATCGTACATGTTTTATATACTCACAACTTACAACAATTATTTGAACCTCTTCTCATCTTTTTTATCCTTTATGGGTTCTTTGTTGAGGATATGCTGGACAAATTGAGTGCACACTCCTTTATATTTATTCTCATCATCCTTGTTGACTTTCTTAATAGCTTTTTCCATGAGTGTCTTCACAATTATTTCGTTGTACTTGATGCAAGACGATGTAAAATTCAAGAATTGAACGATTTTTTATCTTGAAAAAAATATGTTGATCGGTTCCAAATCGACCTCAACTTCATAAAGAGGTCGATTTACCAAACTGACAGGGTTAATCTTCATCTTCAAAACAGAACTCAAATTAAAGATAGAGTCGGCATCATTAGTCACATATTTTTTCATACCATCAATCTTTTGAGCATCGCTCCCCCTCTTTAAGAATAAAAGATCCTTAGCCTGCTGGTGAGGAATTGACTGCCAATATATTTTAAAATTTTAAATGGTCATGCATTTGTAAATAGTTTACTAAGTTTGTCCTTTCTCTCTCTAGATAAAGACAGGTATCCAGTTCTTATCAGTTGTTTTGAAATTTAGTGATTTGAGAGACATTCCAAAACTATAAGTAAATTTTTAGTTGACTTCCTCGAATCGGATGTGAATGTTGTTAATTTGCATTTTTAGGTTGTCTATCACTTTTTTGGCGAGTTTGTCCATCATTCCTTCCTCTTTGTTGGCGTCTTTCACTTTGTTAGTCAACACATCAAACGTTTCAGCAATATATTTTCTTAGTAACTACTCCTTGGAAATGTCACTGATGTACTTTACCTATCTTTTCAACTAGCAAATGACATAAACATCCTAAATTGTACACGAAACCGGGACTGAAGATAGTTTAGTGAGAGGAGCCTATATAAAAGGAGTATTACTTAAACACTAAGCTTACCAATGTGACTATAGCTAATCTTGAAGGGTGTTTCCAATGCATTAAAATAGGTATGATTGAGAGAGATATTCTCAATACTAAAATACCCTCCGAGAACCTCAATGGTGAGTTTATTATATTCTATTCCATTGATGTACTTGCTGAATTCCTTGATCATCACCTTCTCAACGATTGACTTAATCATTTTTTACAAGTATAATATATAAATCACAAAAGATAATTCAGAAAGATAATATCAGACTTATATTATAAGAGCTTAAACAAAAATAACTATATTTAATTTTACTTCTTTTAAAACAATTATTATATTAGTTCAGCCTTCAAGGCATGAGTTTTTGCATTGTCAATCTGCACCCGCACAGAATATTATTAATCATTAACACATGAGCAGGCCACGATAGAAAAGTAATACCACTACTCTTTTACAAAGAAAATTTGCATTCATTAAATTTTATACCATAACTCAAAAAATGACCAATGAATAATATTTATTATAACAAGATGACCATCGCGAAGAGAATAATAATCCTAACCATCATTATTAGCATCATTAGAGCAGCAGCACCTTGCAACGCCACGTCGCCCTATAAATTTACAGCCAATGGAACCTGCTTTGTTCGTATTTGTTACAACACACAGAATGTCCATGGGTACCTCCGACTCAATACTATGGCGACCCTGTATCATATACTTGTGTTACATTGTGCTCTGCCCCTTCTTTTGGATTTGATGGAAACAAGACCTGCGTGACTACTTGTCCATCATCACCCAATATGACCTATTATGACAACGTAAATCAGATATGCACGACTCAATGCCCAGCCAACTACTATGCAGCAGCCAATCAATCCTGTCTAGCCTGTAAAATTATAAATTATATCAGCTTGCCCAGCATCAACCTATGGAAATTCAGTTTCGTGGATTTGCGTATCTACTTGCCCAATAGGCACATACTATGCTAATGTTACTATACCACTGTGCGTCACAATATGTCCAGCGAATTACTATGCATCACCTATTGATCGAATTTGCTATGTGGGAGGGAGCTGCCCAACATCGCCAGTATCATACTATGCGGATGATAGTACAAACCTTTGCGTGGCAACCTGTCCTTTGGGATATTTTGCAGATTCTTTCACAGGCAGATGCCTCATATACTGCAGTCTCAACTACTTTGCCGACTCTACTACTGGAAAATGCACTCAAACATGTCCTAGTGGATACTTTCGTTCATCTCTCACTCGAACCTGCGTTAAAATTTGCACTGTTGGATATTTCAGCGATAGTGCTTCAATGAATTGTACCCAACATTGCTCCAACGGCTATGGAGACAGTTTGACGGGGACATGCAACAACCCCTGCACTGCTCCTAATTTTGCAGATCCAACCGTTTCTCTTTGCGTTTCTATCTGCTCCTCAGGTCTATTTGCCGATAATTTCACGCAAAGTTGTGTCACTGCTGTAAACTGCTATTCAAATACTATTGGTGATCCGACCACAAACAAGTGCGTTTACGCCATAAGTAAATTTGTTATAATTTAGACTGCCCCAAATCGCCCTACATGTTCGCTGACCTCACAAACAAAATTTGTCGAACAATATGTTCCTCTCCAACATGGGGTGATACCACCACTCAAACTTGTGTGAGTAATTGCCCTTGGGATACCTCAACCTATGTAAGTTATACGAATGCCCTAACCCAGCAATGTGTGACAAAATGTCCGAGTTATCCAATTTTATACGCTGATAATTCGAGCAAAAGCTGTGTTTCAACGTGTCCCCAAACACCACAGGTGGCATTTAACACTTATGCTGATGCGACAACACAGTCATGCGTTACTTAATGCCCGACTGGCTATGTCGCAGATTCCACCACTCTGATGTGTCTGTCCTTTTGCCCCAAAATTCCTATCTTGTAGTTTTTCAACCTCCTTGATGGAACGTGTGTAGAAAATTGTCCGATTGGATACTATGCCTAGCTATTTCGACAAATTTGCACCTTAAACTGCAGCACCAATCCCAAGTATTTCGCATATAACGTCAACAATACTTGCCTTTTTACTTGTCCTACCGGATACTATGCTGATAATAGCACTGGGAACTGCGTTGTTACTTGCCCGCAGACCACCCTACAGTATTCAGATAATTCTACGAACTACTGCGTAACAATATGTCCCTAGTTCCCTAGTTATTTTGGTGAAATTGACATTAATGGCAATAGAATATGTGTTAGTACCTGCCCTGTTGGAACCTTTGCAGATCCAGTCACTCGAACTTGTGTAAATACATGCAATTCTAACCTTGGATACTATGGATAGCTCGTTTCCCCTCTTCGAAGTTGTGTCATTAAATGCCCTTCCAGCGAGTACGCGGACAATACAACTTCCTTATGTGTCATTCGATGCCCCACTTATCCTCAAATGTACTACGGTAATCCGACTGATCTAACCTGCGTTTTAAAATGTCCTGCCTTCCTCTACGGTAATTCTGCAACTAACCTCTGTGTACAGTCAACAAATTGTCAATTGGGATATTTTGCTGATGATTCAACTCATTTATGTGTCAGGATTTGCCCGTTAGCTGTGAACACCTTTGGATAAACAACCTCTCAAAAGTGCTTACAGAGTATTTTTTTGATAATGTAGCTTGTCCAAACGGAACCTACGCCGATAGCACAACCCGACTCTGTTCGCCCTCTTGCAATCCTACATCTGGACTCTATAAAGATCCCTCAACAAAGACTTGCGTAATTAAATGTCCCTCAAAACCTAATTTATATGCAGATTCCTTTGCAATGACATGCACGCAAACGTGCATCAACAACTACTTTGCTCTTGATTCTACTCGCACCTGTGTACAAATATGTCCCTCTACGCCTCTCTATTATGGCAATTATGCTACCTATCGCTGTGTGCCATTCTGCCCATCCCAAAGCTACTCTTTTTCAAACAATACTTTTCGCGGATGCGTTTCGGTCTGTCCACAACGCATTTATTCAGCTTCATATGTCGTTGATCTCTTTGCGGATAACTCCACTTGGTCTTGTGTTGCTCTGTGCCCTCAAAATCAAAGTTATTACAGTTTTTCAGATCCCACTAACTCCAGTATTCGAATATGTGTGTCAACTTGTCCTATGGTTGGCACAAACTTTTATTTCTCATAAAATAGTTCCCAAAGCTGTTTGCTTTCCTGCCCGAGCGCAACTCTATTAACCTACGGGGATATATTCTCCTCTAAATGCGTACGTAACTGCAGTCGCAATCAATACCGAGATAACACCACATCCAGATGCGTGTATGTCTGCTCTCCAGGTTATTTTGCTGATAACACCACTTGGAATTGTGTTAGCGAATGTCCGACTGGTCTTTTCGCAGAGACTATCAATGGAACCTGTGCTAAAAGTTGTCCCTTTAGTTTCTATGCAGATAACTCAACGGGATATTGCTAATCATTATGCAATAATTCGCTATTTCTCTACAGCGACAATACCACATGGAAGTGTGTGAATGTCTGTACAACAAGTCCTGACTACTACGCTGATCCCAATACCAAATTATGCTCTGCTAGTTGCACAGGAGGACTATTCGCTGATAATTTCACCAGATCCTGCCTACCTGCTCTTAACTGCTCAAATGGAACAATTGGCGAACTTATTTCAGGTAGATGTGTCTCTATTTGCCCTATTTCCATACCTTCTTTCCTCGATTAGTCGTAAAATATCTGCAAAACTGCTTGTCCACCTGGACTATACGCTGATAACTCCACAATGATATGCGTTTCGGTTTGCCCCTCTAATCCTGATTTCTATGCTTATAATAGTACACTTCTAGGTGGAATTTGTGTGCTACTTTGTCCTATTTCTCCTCTCCCATACTACCGCTACACAAATACACGCTCATGTATTCTCGGTTGTCCTGGTCCATCCTTCTTCCAAGATACCGACAACTTACAGTGCGTGACTGTATGTCCTCCTAATTATTTTGCATAAATTATAGACCAAATCTGCATCTTGGACTGTAGTGTTAACAACAAATATGGATATGGAGGAGTTTGCCTTAATATTTGCCCCAACAATACATTGGCAGATAATACCACTCACCTCTGCGTTAACTCTTGTCCTTTCGGATATTTTGCTTAAAATGTGTCGTGCGTGATGAACTGTGCAAACGGTAGTTTTGCTGACCCCTTCACGAAACTATGCTCTACTATATGCAGCCCGGATTACTATGCATATTCTCCGACTAACTACTGCCTACAAGACTGCCAACCATACTTCAAATATTTTCCCAATCAAACATGCATAGCAAGTTGTCCCGCCACTGCGAATATATCAACCAATCTTTATATGGATACAACCACATACTCCTGTCTGAATGTTTGCCTTCCTACCTGGTACGCGGATAATATAACTCATTCCTGCACTCAAATATGTACTTCTCCTCTGTTAGCTGATAACTCAACTGGTCTCTGCGTAACACGATGCCCTTCTAATCCTGATTTCTATGGCTATAATGGAGTTTGTTACTTCCCATGTCCTTCCAGCACTCCAGCCCTCTTCGCAGAAAACATCAGTCGTACTTGTATGATGAATTGTCCTAATGGTAGTTATGCCGATTCATTTAATTGGCGCTGCGTTGCCTCATGCTCTGGTGTCCAGTATGGTTACTCTAATGCCACAATTAATATATGCGTTAGCACTTGTCCTAACTCCACTTACGGAAATAATTACACAAAAACGTGTATTAGTGTTTGTTCCAATGGAACCTTTGGAGATAATACCACTAAACTATGTCTCAATAAATGTCCTACTGGCTCCTATGCTGATTCTCATATTCATCTATGTGTGCAGAGCTGTAATGGTGTCATTCCTGAGTACGCCGATCCTTCCACTCACATTTGTGTGACAACCTGCCCGAATATCCCGAGTCTCTATGGTTAATTTCAAGGAAGTGTTCCAGTATGTGTACCCTCTTGTCAAACAGCTGGTTGGTATACTCTAAATACAACTCGTCTATGCGTTAATTTTTGTGTTTCTCCCTTTTTTGCAGATCCCATCAGTGGTACTTGTGCATATACTTGTCAAATAAATTATAACCTCTACGCTGATAACAGCACTCGAATCTGTCAACCTTTTTGCCCCAACGTAACAATCAACAGTACAGTGTTTATCACTTATGCTGATGACAGCACAAAAGCATGTGTCTTTACCTGTCCCTTTGCCCCCAGCCTATACGGTGACAACTCCACAAACAAATGTGTGTTGAATTGTCCTTCGTTGTCTTACGGAGACAATGATACTCGTTTGTGTCTTAGTACCTGTTTCTTCGGAATCTCATTTAACAGTATTATGACATATACATTTGCAGACAATTCTACTAACTTTTGTGTTGCTACCTGCCCAGAAAATAGTTGGGCTGATAATTATACCTACGCTTGTGTGACTGTATGTACAGATGGCACTTTTGCTGATGATTCAACATGGAAATGTGTGCATATGTGCCCAGCAAATCCTGTGTCATATGCATATCAACTCACTAAAAAATGCCTTTATTCTTGTCCAGGGAGCTACCTAGCCTCAGAGGTAGGCCGTCAGTGCATGCTTAAGAGTTGTCCCATCATCCCTTACTTTTATTATCAGGACTTAATTAATAATTAATGCGTCTTGAGTAATTATCTTAATACTTAGAGTGCGTTTATCCGTATTTTGGAGAGATTTCCAGTCAAAGTTGCGTACTGACATGTTCATATGGCTATTTTTAGGATTTAGGAGCTATGACTTGCACGCAGTGCCCAACTCCTTGCCTTACATGTTTGAACAGCTAAAATTGCACCTCCTGCAAAATGAATTTGTACCTCTTTGAAGGGCAATGTGTCACGAGTTGTCCTACCTTCCCGGCCTATTACTATTAATACGATCCCTCAGATTCTTGCCTTCAGGTTTGCCCACCACCATATTTCGGGTTTACTGGCACAGGCAAGTGCTAAAATACCTGTCCCAGCACTTTTTTCAGCAATGTTACATCTAATGCCTGTGAATCCTGCCCCCAAGGCTGTAGCACATGTTATGGGGCAAATTGCTCGAACTGTATAAATGGATATGTTTATGTTCCGAAATACTCTGACTGTTCTATTAAATGCAGCTTGGGTCTTCAATACTTCTTAAATGGAGCCTGCGTATCAAGTTGTCCTAGTGGAACATTCCTCCTTGATGATCTCGTCACTTGCCAGAATTGCAACCCTATCTGCTCATAATGCTTCAATATTGCCAGTAACTGCACTAAATGCCAAGGTACTTTTTGGTATAACTACAACTGTGTTTCTCAATGCCCCACTAATTACTATGTTGACTCAAACAATTTCTGTCAGCAATGTAGCAATAATCCCTCAGCATGTCAAGCATCATCTTTGAGCTATACATTAACCACACAAACTATTAACTATCAACTTTATGCCTTTGTTACATTCAATCGACCAGTTAATCTCACTCAAAGTCAGTTCGCACAAATAGCAATGCTAAAAACACAAAATGGACCACTAAAGGCGAGTGAGTACTCCGTAAGCCAAACGAATCCTACAACTTATATTATTAGTTTTGTGAATTCAGCTTCTCTTAATTAACTGTCGTTATCTCTGTCTTTCAACCCTGGTAGCATATCTGATCTATCTGGTAATGGACTTACCTCAATGACATCTAGTACTTCAGTGTCTGTGGTCACAACAATTAGTTCACAGATGCTGACTCAGGCCCAATCATTATCTAAAAAAGTGAACGTGCTCAGCTATGTGCTGGTTGTAGTGTTGTTCCTAATGATGATTAAGTGTTCATATCCGATGATTGTGCTAATTGATCTGCTACAATATATCCACATGCACATATATGTGCTTGCTGTTCCTTTACCTTATCTCTTCCTACAGGTTCTGTCTACTCTAAAAAATATCAATTTTGCCTTTTTACCTCAGCTTTATACTTTACCAAACCCAAATCAAAACGGACCGTACTACTCTTTTCAATCCGATACAACTTTTTTGGGAAATTGCCAGCCATTCGTGATCTTTTTTGCCATTTTCGGAGGTGCCTATCTGCTTTTTTGGCTGTTATCAATGAAAAAAATAAACTGTTCTCTCTGGTTGCGTAAAAAAGCTAAATATATCTTTTATGGGCGTATGCGATTTAGTTTCATCCACTAAATATTCTATTACACTGGATACTATGTCATATTTTTTGGATTTTATCAATTTACAGGCAGTAATGCATCCATTGAAAAAGCCAACACCAATTTGGCAGCAGCCATTATAGTTGTGGCCTGTTATGCTGTATGGATCATTGCTGTTACTTATATTGCTGTTAAACACATGAAAAACCTAAGCACCATGCCAAACAAATTCAAGTTTTTAGCCTATGAAGATTCACAATTTCCAATGGAGATTCCAATGAGGTGTTTCACTAAATTAATAGTGGGTTGTATTCTAATTGCCCCTCAAGCTGCTACTCAATTAATCTTGCTAATCGTATTCAACCTAGTGTATATCATTTATACTCTATGCTACACCCCTTCCAAAAGTAAGTTGACTAATATCATTAATACAACCATTCATGTCTTCATGATTGCTTACGAAATAGTTCTTTTCATCTACAGCATCAGTGACATGAACTCGAACTATCAAATGGTTATATCATAAGTACTCATATCGATTCTAGGAGTTCTTATTATTGGGGTGATTGCATGGATATTGTATAGGTTCATTATGTATATTCGAATTTAATTTTGTGATTATAAGGCGCCCATCGACTAATCAATCAAGGAATAGGCTGAAAGCAATGTCAAATTGGATTACTAAAAAATAAGAGCCTCAAATAAGCAAGTAGCTGATGTTAAGGAGAAAGAAATGAACATCTCAGAGCTTAATTTTAAAGATGAGCAATAGCAATTATCTGAAACTCAATCTATCAACGTGGAGGAGGCAATGGAACAATTTACATACCACTACGTACCCAAAAAAACAGAGGGTATGATTAAACATTAAAATGAAGTGTTAGGTATTAAAGAGGTCAAAAAGAAAACTGGACGTTTGATTATTTAAATCGATTAGGATGAACTTATCGAGCAAACTGAAGGCACTCCAGTCGAGAAGGAAAGTGAATCAATAAAAAAACGAGTGAAATCTGGAGTCAAGAATGCACGCGACCACCATCTCAGAATTTAGGACAATGACAGTCATCGAGACATTGAGGAGATCAACATACAATAGCCGAAACCAGAGTAAGCGTCATAATCATCAGGAAGTTATCTCCAGAAAAGAAGAAAGAGAAAATAACGGGCGGCAAAAGTATAAGAGCAGAAAGCTGAGAATAGAGTGGTGTGGGATAACTTTGGAGAAGAGGAATTGAATTCGAGGGAGGAGTGATTAAATTTCCCATCTCATCATTCTATCATAGTAAATTAAAACTATCATAATAATATATTGATGATGATTGCAGAAGCATAGAAGGAGTAATATAGGAAACTTCAGTGAAGACTCAGCTAAATTTGTTATTTTATTCTAACAGAGCGATCTACTTTACTTTTAACACGTGCCGCACTTTCATTCAAGGAGTTTGAATCCATTCTACTTTTTTTATAACGACCAGAGGCGATATGCAAAGCGAAATCTAGAAGCTTCTTTTTTTTATCGTGACTGCCAAGTTTCTATTCCCTGCTCTATTTTTATACAATTTTAAGGATTGTTTTTTTGCAGCCCAAACAATATAAATGACATTTCATTAGATATTTGGTTTTTTAATCTTGGGTTTCAATGCCTTGTTTCTCCATACATCGAAGAATGACTGTTTCATTGCAACAAAGTGACCGAGGATGATAGCCAAAATCTATATTAAAATTTAGGTACTTGTAACAAAGATATAAGTTACTTGAGAGCGCGTACCCTCTGCCACTAGAATGTCCTTCTCCTTTAGAACCAAGTCGCAGCATCCGAAAATTCGATTAGTTAAAGCCAATTTTTATAGATACATATCGGAATTGTATGAAATGGACTTGATCTCTTCTGGGAGTTTGTCTGTTATTTCTGGAAGAAGGCAGGCCAGTTTTTACTTTTTAAAGGTAATCACTTTACTTAGTTAATTCCTGACTCTGCTTGGATTTTAAAGAGATATCTCGATGATCTTTACCCGTAGGGACTTTGTGTATATATTTGGAAGCTAAAGGGAACTAGCCGATTTAATATTTTTCAAGAACTGCTGCTGATTGGAGTGGGGACGGTTGAAAACAGGTGGCTGGCCCCGTAGTCGATGAGGCCGCATGAACGAAGAATATATATTTATAATAAATTATCTCTTGATCTCATCGAATCTGGATACGTTTGCAGATTGCATATTTGTCAGTAATGAATTGGATTGATGATGCTAAACTGATTCACCATTATAATGTTTATTATAAATTATAGAATAAGTAGAAATGAGGTGGTTTCTTCAGAAGTTAGCTTTAGTAGGTTTGGACGCATCCTTCACCTTCACCAATATCTTGTTGATATATTTGTTAACGCTGCTGTTAGACTTTAATTTGGGTCTCTCCTGCTGCAAGTTATATGATCGATGCGAGTTTATCTTCACCTCAGTTTTTCTATTATTGAATTTAGCCTGATCTTCTTTTAGCTGTATACTAACAAACCGCCATTCCTCCTCTGATTTCTTAATCCTATTGGGCGTGGTATTCTTGATGAGCTTGCTGGAGTTATTATATTTTGGTAACTAATCTCCCTCTGTGCGCATGATATTTGTAATATTACTGGCGTCCCTTAACTTAAGTCTCAAATTGAATTTCTTCTTTTCCTGTGAACTTTGGTTGGAATACGAGATAGTCTCTTGTTTGCGATGGTATTATTTGAGATCAACCATTTGCAAGCGCTTTAACTGCTTGTATTATTACATATCAGCACTGCGACTGCTACTCAACTATCGACGAGTAACATCACTGATTCTAGCAAATTCATAGTGTCGTAGTTTTGATTTCTGATATCTCATCTCAATGGCGTCTCGAATCTACTTCTCCCTCTTAGTCAATACACTCGGTTTGAGAAGGGGTGTTTTTGCTTTTTCTGATTGCCTCGAATAGCTTGCCTTGGACGAATTGGACTTAGAATTATTGCGAGGGCGTTCGTTGTTATTTTTGGTCTTCGTCTTAAAAAAATTAAACGTCTTATCCATCGTTGATATTGTTAGATAATATTATAACACAAAATTAGTAGTCAAATCACAATCCCCTCAGCAAGGACACCTTTTTCCCTGAAAAACTAGATCCCTCAATTTGGTACTCCCATAACTCTTAAATTTTCCTTTTTGTTTATTCACACTCCACATCCGATTGGGTTATCTTTAAGTCACGGAGTTACACATTTTGACTTATCTGATTTTTTAATTCCTAGATCTGCATAGACCCCAAACAAATGAGTCCCTGCAGTTAATACTGCCTGTCTTTTTCAATGAGATATATGCCCAAAAAACCATAATCAACATTTTTCTTTATAATTTTGGTGAGTTAACTCAAAAGCAGGTTTAATATTCTTTCTAATTCACCAAAGGAAGACTGATTGCTTTAAGGAAAAGAATAATGCAGGTCCGTTAAAGTACAAAGAAGATGATCATACATCAGCCAATAGTACGGAAAGTAACTGATCTTGGAGGAATTACCCTTCAGCATATTTTGGAAAAAATTGTAAAGCAGCTGGTTTCGCTTTTTGCTGCCTCCTGGAGAGAAGTTGAAAGTCGTCTCCATCAAATTCATAATTTAGTGAGAAACTGATTATTCTGCTCTTTTAGCGTCAAGAATATCTTCTTCCTCAAAGTCAATGGTCAGCCCCTCTTCCTCACAGAAAAATGCTTTCCCGTAGACTTCCTCAAACTCAGGCCTTCTAGATATCCTTTCACAAAGATTGAAAAGAAGTGATTTGCTTTTTCTAAACTTTTCCTAGAAGGCAAATTTGCACCCAATGAATAGTTCACATGCTATGATAATATTTAAGAAACCATCATCAGAACTAAATATTTCCGGATGTTCTCCCATGGCCTGATCCAAATTTAAGATTTCCTTTCTAATTTTAGCGTTTAGAGCTTCATACTTTGATTTTTTGACTCCTTCATGACCCAATAGATATTTCTACAATTCCTATAAAAGGGGAAAAAGGTTGCACCTTAGTTTAAAGAGTTATTCAGTCATCTTTGCTTATATGAAGGTGTTTTTGACACAGCTGGCAGATAATAAGTTGCTCTAGAATTCATTTTTGGTATTTGTTCCATCCTGACAATTTGTTCCTTTTCCTTCCTATAAGTGTGATGTATGGGCACTATCGTTAATGATGAAACTGACGATTTAGTATTCATCATAGAGTTCGCCTTGAGTGGTGCGTAGCAAATATGGCCTGTCCTCCTCATCAGTGACTTCATCTAAGGAATAGTTCAATTTTGTAAATTTGATAAGTGCAACTATCTTAAGTGCTTTCATATTGGTCATTTAATAATGAAAGGATGTTTCTAAACGTGCTTACGCCGTTCTTTCCTCTAAAACCAGTTGATTTTCTTGGTACTCCACCATTACAAAGAATTAATTTTAATTCAATATCAGGAATTATTAACATATGTACTTTATTTTTACTAACTCTTACCCAAAAAATCATATGCAACCACTCGAGACAGCGGGGGATATCAACGCATTTTTTAAGATAACCAGAATAGATTTAATAACTCTCACATTCCAATTACCTCCATATTACCAGACTTTTAAACAGTCCAAGCAGGGAGTTTACAAAATAAATAAATGGCAGATAGTCGTTAATTAAGGATATTTAGAGAAAATTAGGAACATCGATCATCTGATTTCTTCTCATTAGCATTGATAGATGCAGTTAAACAGCAACTGCAAGTGAATGTAAGCTCCTAAAATTCTAAGAGGCTTAAATAATTAATGAGCTATTTGCAAAAAATAAAAACTGACAAAAATTTGACCAGACAGGCCATTGTGATGTTGACTATGATTGTGTATTCGTTAGTATGGATGCCTCTACAAGAACAGACAGATTTTAATATTAATTCTACATCTGCAATCCTAGAGCATAGATTTATTAACTAAAGAGTAAATTTGGGATTGGCGTAGTTTAAAGGGTTATTTCAATATATTTTCCATACCCTATAATTTTGTTGTTTCGCTATGGATATTTAAGTATAATAGGAGAAAATCCAATAAATTTTCTCACCACTACATAGTACTTAAAAATATTTTATAATCCGCGAAAAGAATTGCGAAAGGAAGGAAACTGTATTTTTTCACCCAAAATGTTCTTTTCTTCCTTTTTAATTATCAGGAGAAAATGATTTATTTAATATATAGAAAATAATGGGTTGAATTATCAACAACAAATTGAACAAATTGAATGATGAATCAATATCAAAGATAATTTGAGGTATCAATGCTAGATTTATTAAATGTTACTTTCGAGCATCCATTTTTAGAGCTGCTTCTCGATGGAAATATTCTAACACATGCAAATGTACAACTCATGACAGCAAGGTATGCTGTATTTCTTGGATATCAGGCAATCGCAAGAAAGAATTTACGACGAATCCTGAACAATACGGTATTTGGCTCCATTTTTGAACACTAAATACTCAGTTTATTGATAATCGTTTATGACTCGATAAGATTTTATTTTTAAACATTTCACTAACTGTTTTATGAGCATATGATAAGTCTTAATGCATATTTTAGATCGTAAATCCTTCAATTAAGGTAATCTTGTTTCAAACATTTCAGTTTAATTAAAAAATTAAAAATTGCCACTGGTTTTATTTGCGATACAATGTTCGCATCCACTGAAGAGAAGCATTTCATGTGAAATGTGTTTAATCTACACTTTCTCGTTGTGATTATGACTAAGGATGTCAGTCTTGACTGAGGAAGAAAATATTTTGGTGTTCTCTAAAATTTTAGTTTTTTATTGAATTTGTTTTTTTTATTCAGAAACTATATTGTTTATTATGTTCATGATTGTTCTCATAAACTTCTGCTGTGATTTACAATCAGCTGTATCAAATAATGGCTGGTACTTTTTTTTAAAATACTGATCGAGACATTGCTCGTAGAGGTTATTGGAGGGGTCTTTTGTCTTGCAAAAACAGAATAAATGACTGTCCTACGTTATCTTCTGTAAGAGTAGAGTGTTGTTAGTATTTGCCTTTTTAAATAAATTCTTAAGATAGGTGTTATACTACTCCTATTATAAAGTTTTGACCATGCCATACAGCGCAGTTATAAAGTCTAGCTTCTCCTCACAACTATAGGAATCGTGGCAATATCGCTTATTCACCTCAATTTCCAAGTTGAGCAATTTTTCTCTAAAGCAATAGATAAAATTCATATTGGGAAATTCCTTTCTAATTTCATAGATAGCTGCTTGAGTATTATTTGTTTGTCTTATTACTAATAGTATATTTCTTTGGCTTACTTTGCTGTTATAGTAATTGAAAAAGGTTCGCAGAATGCTCATCAGAATTTTAGTTATGTCATCATCTTCTTTTTCCATCATTTCGTAAAGATTTTTAAAGATTATGACTGTATCTTCTCTTTTGTAGAGAGTAAGAATGACTGTAGCGAACGGCACAAAGATATGGTGCTCGTTAATACCGTAAAAGCCGCCACAGAGGATGAGTTTTTTAGATTGAGCGATATACTCTGGATACAATCCGAAATATATAGTGTATCCGTACTTCATATAGTTCTCAATCATACGAGGGGTGATTATGGTAAACTAATTGGGAAAATCGATGTAACTTGAAAAGTTGGACTTTACTTTACTCACATCAATCATATCCGAAAACTTTTCAATTATGGTGTAGTTTAAGTTTCTCATTTTTTGTTTACTGATGTTGTAGAGTCTTTTAGTTGTTTGGAAGGGATGCAACAATTTATAGGCCTCACGATCTGAAATATGGAAC
>Ga0302185_10001710_pt1 | contig 15086 bp, 15 predicted proteins | sample II_Bog_E1_1_FD_200231 | JGI IMG/M metagenome (GOLD analysis project Ga0302185, IMG submission 200231) | Peat permafrost microbial communities from Stordalen Mire near Abisko, Sweden - II_Bog_E1_2 | ecosystem: Environmental > Terrestrial > Soil > Wetlands > Peat | place: Sweden: Abisko... | reverse complement strand
TAGTTATTTAATAACCATCTCCAAATCTTTGACTCTATTTTATGCATTCGCATATTGTCTTTAGTTCTCTAGATATCCGTATTTATGAGTCCTAATTTTTTATATTTCTTATCGATAATATCTCAAGTCTTGATCCATAGTTTTAACTTTATTCATTTCCTTTTACCGTGACTAATTTAATTCCTGGATAATCTGACTGCTTCTTTCGATTTCTGACGATAATTTATTGTTCTTTTCGTTCATCCTGCTCTATCTGCTGGATATTTATTGAATTTATTCTTTTAATTTGTTATTATCATTAGACAAAATAGCAATATTTATGTGGGCCTTTTCTAACTATTATGTCTTGAGTTCAAGTTATAGCGAACATTGCTTTATTTACTTATTCATTTTCTTAAGATCACTTTTAAAACTTTTTTATAAACCCTTACGCTCGTTTTCAATACAATTTTTACAGATTACTTCGTCCAATTATTTACATTTAAACTCTTCATTACTTTTTTTCTTCTCCTTGAGCCAGCCTATATTTGATTCGCATCTGTTGAGTATTAAAGCTAAATTATTCAATTGATTATTTAAATTTCTAGTGTAAATTTACATACTTTCATAATATTGTTCTGGATTACTAGTGTGGGCTGGTATCCGACTGAGATGTTTGCTCATTCTTTCCAGCTCAATGTTTAATTTTAGCTTTTACTCTATTGAAAATGTGGAAGAAGTCACTTGAATGATTTATAAATGATTTTTTATACTATTCAGATGTCTTTGATGCTGTTAATTTGCCTAAATTGTGGCTATTCTATCATAAACATGCTGCTTTTTCGAACTTAACTGAGCTAAAGTCTTATTATCTTTCTTTTCCCTAAAAACAGTTTATTACATTTGATTAATTGCAAAATGAGGATTGACACCCTCATCATCATCTTCCTATTCAGATTATTTTTTACGTGCTTTTTCTATCTTTTTGTTTTTACTTTTATTAAGTTTAGAATCAATGCTGAATGAAAACTCAGTAATGTCCTTCATATTGCCTTTGGTTTGGGTAGAAATTTATTTTTTATAGCTGTTGCTATTCTTATTGTTGGAACTAGAGTGACTTTTCATTCGAGTATTTGACTCGGGAGACGAAGATTTTCTAATTTCAGCTTGAATTTTACGGCAAGTAGACATATCTAGTCCATGGGAGGGCGCTTGCTGACTTCTATTCGTTGTTTTAATCTATTTTAGCTCTTTTCTCAGATTAGACAGCTCCTTTAGCACTTTTTTAATACTATTACCGCTTCGTTTATGTTCATTCTAATGCTACTTTTTGAATTAGGCCACGATGCGCCTCAAAGGAATTTTCTATTTTTCGAAGTTATCACTGTTATTGTAAACCAATAGGCTGGGTTGACTCCTTTCAGGAAGTGGAGAACGTATTTTCTTCATATTAATTTAGTTATAACGCCTAAATTATAACAGACTAATTGCTCTAACATATAATAAGCCAACTCAAAAGAAATCTACTGCTAAAATGACTCGATTTTTTGTTGTTAATTCTCTTGAGGCTGACTGTCTTTCATTTATAATAGTTATAATAGAGCTTATATTTATATTTAATTAACATGAAGATTCTATTGGTCTTAGCCTTGATTCTAACTTTGACAGTAGTCACTCTCAATCAAGAAGACGATGTTGTCTATGAAGAAGAGATGATCGAAATTGATGAGCCAATTCCTTTAAATGCAGCATAAAACTCTACCTACAGAACATAGTCCATCCCTCTACCTCCTAGACAACCATTTAAATTCGACTTATAGACTCTACAACTATTTAGAAATTAAGTCCTCGGAGTCACATTTATTTTCTTATACCTCATTCTATACGTACGGGGGAAAAAAGCCAATGTGGATATAATGTAAAAATTTTACAGAAAAGTTGACGGATTTCTATAGAACAACTTCGCTCATGTGGGCTTTAGTAAGCAGTCAGGATAAGCACCCTTTAACGGTGAATCTCCAAGTGAAAGTGTCTACTATGCAACTGGCCGTGATAATGTTGAATATATCGAAATGCGCTTTAATGTATTGTGTTCAATATACAGACCAAAAAACGACAAGATTTAATCTATTGCCTCTATGATATCGTCTTCCCCGAAAGAGATACTGTCACCATTGACCTACCAATCAAAACAGATGTACCTTTGGTCCTATTGGTCGCACAAAAGAAGAAAGTTAAATAAATATCAGAACAGTATTTGGATATCAGAAAAATAACTGGTAAGTTCAACGTTCCCAATTTAAACGTAGGGTATGAAGTGTTAGGAGAGTCAGCTGACACGATTGATTCGATCATTGATAACTACATCGTAAAGCGACTTAACGATATGAATGGACTTTTCTTTTCCATTCATTACACAGATCTTAAAACCTTTTCGTAACGATCAGGACATCTACGCGTCGTCCTTAATGCTACTTATAAAAACTCTGAACATTTTTTGCCAGCCATGGAACTTATCTTCTACTTGGCTGATAAACTAGCAAGCTTTAAATTAACAGCAAATTCCAAGGCCAAGGCATTGAAGGCTAGAGAGGCCTATAATCAATCCAAGGAAAAGGAAGACCTATAAAAGCATAATGATGACTTGAGGAAGAAAAAATAAGACAAACTACGACAAGAAGAAGCATGGCTGCGCAGTTTGCCTCCTGAGAAGCAAAAGAAAGAAGAGTAGAAGCGAAAGAAGAAAGAGTTTAATAAACTTATGAAGGGCAAGACCATGAAAATGTGATCTGAAAAAAACAATAATGAATACTTATTAATATCGTCCATCAAATCATTTTATCCTTTCGCCAATCATTTTATAATTCAATTCATAAAAATTGACATATTTGAATTCCTTCGTTTTATTATCATAATTACCGTAAAAGCCGTTCAAAATGGCGTCATTAAACAGAAAGATGGGATTATTAATACCCTAGAAAATAACCAAGTACTTGTTATAATTTATAAGCGTTAATTTTCCACGTAAAAGAAAGCATGATCTATAAACTACTGACTGGTGTAATCGGCATATATCTCGCCTACATCACCATGTCTATACTCTCAGAACGACTGTATCAATCATCTAATGTAGCTATAATAGCGATTACCCATCTATTAATCCAGATCTTCCCCTCGCTAAATTTCAATATCCTCCTTTACTTATATGGCTTGGTTCCCTTTTCTGTGCTGCAGCTGGCTCACTCATATCAAAACTAAACAAAGATCCTCCAAACCCGATCCCCTTAAAGGAGCAACTAATTTTAGGAGGCCTCTATACAATGAATATTTCAACTACAAACTACGCTCTTCTCTACATTTCCTACCCTATTCAAGTCATAGGTAGAAATACTCGTTTTCTGTTTGTTGTGCTGATCGGAGTTTTCTTCAGTAGAGTTAAAAAATCACATTCTCACCTAAGATTGGGCAAACACAAGATATTCATGGCACTGGTAATTACAGTGGGAGTGTTACTGTTTAATTTCGCCAAAGAAGTACTCGTGATGTTATTCAGCTCGACAAGGACTCAGGAGATAAGCATAACCCTGAGTTGGAGTGGATTGGCTACTTGCTTTTAACTATTTCAGTCATATGTGATGCATTATTCTCGGATAGCCAGGCCTATTCAAAGGCCAATTTTAAACCAACAGGAAATCAATTATTCACAACAACTAATTTATTCACATTTGTCTTTTGTCTAACATACTCTCTCGTTGTTGATCATTCTTTCTGGCCATCGATATAATTTGTCACCAACTATCCCATAGTATTGATCGACATAGTTGGTATGGGCCTGCTCCAGGTATTAGGACAGGTAAGTATTTACTACGTGATTGTCCACTTCAAGCAGCATATGTTTCCGTTAATCTCAACAACTCGCAAAATGATAACTATTCTGGTCAGCATTTTTCTGTTCAATCACACTGTCAGCAAATGGCAGTGGCTAGCAATCTTTATAGTCTTCTTAGGTATGTTCTATGAGCTCTATGAATAAATAATCCGAGATGCAAAAAAGTCAGATCCAAATGCGATCGTGTAAGCTTCATAGAAAGAGATTTTCTCTCCCCCTTCACCCTCTCGGTAAAAAAACAAACCTCAATGATCTATGTATTCTAATTTATAAATTCTAAATAATTAATGAATAAATAGTCAAGAATACTTGCTATTGATCAACTGCAGAAGGGAATATCATGATTTTAGAGCTCGCCTTCCACTCCCTCAATCCAGATGAATTCGCTTTTCACTTCACCTGGCTCAAAGGAGATATTGTTTATCAATTTACCATTCTCGTGACAACCTGTTGATGTCAGTGACTACAACACTTCTGAATGAGTGATTATCATCAAGTTTTTGTGGGTTTTATCGATGTAGTTCACCAATTACTTTCGAAGCCTTTGCAGTCTCTCCCAAAATTGGCTCTAAGTTTATAGCTCATCAGTTTTTGATAGCAAGTGCATACATTATTGCTGGGGATTGACGTTTTAAGGTAGGACATGGGATGGTGAACTGAAATTTATGTACCAGTGTGGATTCATCTACAGCTGCTAGCAGTTTGGGGGAACTTTAAACTATTTCAAAAGGGAGTAGATATCTGACCCGATGGCTGAGGTTGAATTGACTCGAGCTGCTAGCAAGGGTTCAATGTAAATCTTGATTTTTTATGAGACACCATAAAGGTCTAAACAAGTTTGAATTGCTGACCTCAGAGGAGAGACTAAAATGATGTCAGGGTTGTGTTTACTGCTACTGTCTTGGAGCCGGCTGCTTTTCTTGAATGAGGGACTCAATTAGCTATCAATATATTTTTGATTGAGACGGATAGTGGATTTGTACTGCTTAGTCTGATAAACATCGGTGACAGTCTTTAGTTTCAACTAATTCTTGAGCTTATTGATGTCCTCATCGGCCTGTGTCCTGCCGTGACTGACGAGCACGCACTCCAGATACATCTTGTTTTATTTTGATAATAATAAATGAATAAATAAATAATGGATCATATCATCTGCACGAATTGTATATAAGCTATCATTTATCATCAATCTACCAAGTTTACTTCTCACCGCTCGGAGCTATCACTTGCATCTACTCTTTTTTTTTTAAGTTTGTCTTCAGACCTAAAAAATAATCTTTCATATTTTGTTTCTATCTTGGTATCTTTAGGCCCTTTAGATATTTCTATAATTTAATTGTGCAGGCTTTATGTGCTCTGTCATAGTCCTCTAGATCGTTTTAAATCTCTTTCTTAACACTTAGTCCCATCAAAAACTATAAAAACTCTTAGTAAATGAAGCCTGCTCTGCCTTTTTCCTTCTGATTTTGTTTAAGTAGACTGTTAGCTGTATTTACATCGCAAAGGTTAAACTGTTGGCAGATAGTAATCCACCCTTTTTGCTATAGCGCATTTTGAGTTTATCCGAGTTTGAATTAATTATACTCTTTACCATAGTTGAACAATGACTTGAGCTATTCCTTGAAGTCATTAAAGATGGTCTGAACGTCAGACTCAAGATATATCTTCTTCATGAGCTCCTTGTACAATTTTTGTATCTAATATTTTTCCTTTTCACCTTCTAATTTCTTTAAGACTTGCTTCTTTAGAAGATCCTTCTTCTTCTCATCTTCCTATTTCTTCCTTCTGTTCTTTTCTTACGATTGCTCCTTCTCTTTTTTAGATTTCTCGTTTTATTCCTTTCTCTTCTATTCCTATCTCTTCATCTGCACTTTCAGCTTCTCCTTACGCTATTCCTCCTCTTTGGTCCTCACTTATTTCTGCTTTTCTTTCTCCTCTTTTTCCTTGTCTTATTTTTCGCGCTGGTACTTGGCCAAGCGCTCCTTCTGCTGCTGATGATACTTCTCTTTATCTTATTTTTCTTTCCTCCGCTTTTCCTCCTCCTGCTCTCTGGTTGAATTTTTTTCGTCCTTTTGCTTTGACTTTTCACGTTACTTGACCTCTTGCATCTGCTCCATACGTTTCTTAATCTATTGCTGTCTTTTTTTAAATTACTCCTCCTCCTTCTGTTTTTTTAGCCTCTTCACCTCCTCTTCCTCAATTTTCTTCTTCTCTGCAGCGTTTAATATTTTAGTCTTCACATGACTGTTGTCCTTTTCTACACTTAAATTCTTTTAACTTACTCGATTGGTTCGACTGGCGATAGAAGCTGTTCTTTTTGCTTTAGTAACAGCTATGGGCACTGTCTCTTTGTCTTCAAGCAGACCAATGACTTCCTCTTTCTATTTTTTGATGGGCCTGGGAGGTAGAGTAGTATTTTTTTTGATGACTCTTGCCTCTTCAAAAAATCTAACTTCCTCTTCGAGAGTATGAAATCTATATCTAAGCATCCTTACTTGAAGATGTCGAAGAGTAGCTAATTAACTACTTCATAGCAGGCAGTAAAACTATCACTATTAAGCGCCTTTTTAATGGGGTAAGAGCATTCTCTCTTCGGTTCGTAAACCCTCTCGTATATCTTTTTGTAATTCTTAGTCATAGATTTAATACTTCAGGTAATTCAATATGAGGATTGTACTTAACCTTTTCAGTCAATGTTCTTGTCGATTCATCCTCGTCTTCCTCAAGCTTAAAATTCTCCCCAGCGGCCATTTTTTTTAGGAGTTGCTGCTTGAGATAGTCTCCCATCGGAAAATGTGTGGTGCACTTTTCCTTCACAAATAGATAGACAGTCAAAGTTTCAATGAACTTAAAAAATCCATCTATGGTTAATCCTTTACTATTTTTGTCAGTTGTAGTCCTGAGTAGCTCGATGATTGTTTGCTTGTTTTTTTATAAGTTCTTTTCTTTGCAGAGGCGAATGAGGTCGATTTGCGCCATATTATCGCTCTCGCCATCAAAGTAATCCTTCTTATTTACCTTGGCTGAGGAATATTTATTGAAGAGCTTGCGCAGAAAAGCATAATATTTCTTGAGTACCAGTTTGATTGATTCATTGTCTCTGTTTTCCTCGTCAACAGGGTTAATTTGTTTGGGCAGTTCTTCTTCCTCAAGCAGTTTCTCGTTAATTTAATTTTAATCGAAGATGACCCTAGCAGCCACATCCTTTTATATTCCCTTCACTCCTTGCATTAGATTTCTTTGCTACAATTACTTCTGTATTTTATTCTTCAACTGCTCCTTCTTTTTTTATATTTTAGACTGCTCTTATATTTTCTTCCTCTCATCTTCGTCCTTTTTTTGCTTGGCTTTTATCAGTTGCTCCTGCACCTTTGGATCTACTTCCTTGTCTATTAATGGCCTCTTCACCTTGTTTTTCCGTTTAAAGCCGATGCCATTCTCTTTCAAAAATTTCTGTTCATCCTCTTCTGCGAATTTTGTATAATCTTTCTGAGGAAATTCCTGTTTACTACTGAGTTTAGAGTAATGGGTAGCTTGAGATTGCGCACTTTGCTGAGATAAGGTCTCATCCCTATCCTTGCTGAGATACTTGGGCTATAGTTTGGGAAAGTGGAAGCCTTCTTTGCTATTTTGAGATGTCATGTTGCTTTCAACTTCCTCTTTGGCGTTAGCTTCGTCGATGGCGTCGGTAATGTCTTGCTGAATATTGGGGAACATTTCTAAGATTGTTTCTATACCCTTATGAGTAGTGTTGAGTTTGCTTTGAATTTATAATTTGAGGTGGATAGCATACTCCTTAATTCGTTGATTAAGTTCGCCACTGCCTCTCTCGACTAAAGCAATCACAAAATTTATTATTTAGGCGCGCTTTTGAGCATTCAACCGTTCTTGTTCGCCCATTATCTTCTCACTTTTTTTATGCTTAAAAGTCGAGTAGAAGATAGCCAAACTGATTTTCACCAGTTTTGCAGTCTAAATAATCAGATCGGTACATATTCACAAAAGATCTCTTCCTCGATAAAACGATCTAGCAGGATACTCATGGCCTGATCGGCGAAGGGTGCGAACTAATAGTTGTTGAGTTTAGTCTTGGCGAGAAGGTCAAACAGTTCTAACGCAATTTAAACCTTGAGTTTACGATGACTGACCACGATGTTGATGAACTCCATGTCAAAGATGTTTAAAAAATAGGACTTGCTTTCTCTAATCTTAATCTGCTTGACAAATGGCTCCAAAAAGATCTCAATGGGAATAGTGGGGTACTTGGTGATGATACTCGAGAAATTTCTTAGCATAAACTAACGAATGTTAAGTTCTTCATGGTTTTAGATAAACAGAAATGTAATTTTCTTATAGACTATCGACGCATAGGGATTTCTTTTGCTAGCGAATTCATCTAATAAGTTGAACAACAGCTACAGTAATGTAAATCGCATGATCTCACTTGTCTAGCGAATCCCTCGCTTTATGAAACCCATTATGTCGTTCACCTTGTCTAAAGTCTACTCGATGTGAATTGGATATGCTCGCCACATTTTAGTCAGGAATTCAATGCAATATAGTCTCATTTAGATGGTAGTATCATTAGTACCTTCTGCACCGGTTAGACAAGTCTCAACCCAATAATCGATGGCTCCACTGCTGAGAAGTTCCTCTGCACTTAGTTTGGAATCGACAAGTGGATCGAAAATCAATAGTATAAACTTGATATAGGAAATCTGATCGTTATTGGTTATTTTCTTGAGTTACACAGTAAACAATTAAGCCACATTAAAGCGAGCAAACTCAAGAATAAAACTGACAACATGCTGGTTCAATTTTGGGTGACGACTCAGGGCCAGAATAGTCGTGGCAAGGCCTCCTGCCTCCCTTACAAACCATGAATAAGCAAGAGGTAGCATTTCTTGGTTGGCGAGTTCGTGTGCGATGCGACTCAGTATTCTACATCCCCACTGCGCTACTTACTCGCTCTTGGATAAAAGAGAGGGTTTTATGACTTGCAAGAAAAACTCGCACATATCATTCTGCTCCGTCATTTTCTGCACGATATAGTCGATCTTTTTGAACCAATGCTCCATCAGTTCTTCTATCTCGACGAACTCACCTTTCACTCCCTTTACAAAAACGTGTGCTAAGTATTTGTTGTTATCGCTTAGCAAAGTCACTGCTTGTTTTTTACTTAATTTTATGCAGCTCATCAGTTCCTATACCACAGTCTCCACTAAATCACCATCACTAGTAGGAGCTTTTGAAATGTTGTTCAGAGGAGTCTATGGTTTGCGCATTTTTTAGAGTTTAGCCAGTTGCTCGCTGTTTTTCTTGGAAAAAGGCTGAATGGCTGGCGGTTACTCTGAACGAGACAAAGTCAGTGATTCCCTTCCTGCATTTTCTATTAATTTTGGTTCGACCTGATTCTCTCTGTTCCTTTGAAACTCTTCAGTTTCGAGTGAATCCTCAAGCTCGTCAGTTTTCTCTTGTGTATACAAGTCGTTCAATTTTCTTAGAGCAAAAGCCAGATGTTGTCGATCGCCATTTATGATCATGTTTTTGGTTTACGCGTCGATTTCGAAGTCCAGTTTGCGGAGTGCCTGCTTATATGGGTTGGTACTTCGTTTATAATATTCCAGTTATAGAGCTGTGCGGCAGTCTGGTTCGATACTTTGAGATGGTTAAGAGATTGAGGGATGGGTAATCCGCTTCTTTTAAAGATCTGCTGCACAATTTGTGAAACCTTCGTACCATTCTAAAACATGTTGGCCACTGCTTCATTGATTTCGTAGGTGGAGGTCGTCAGCTGTTTGCAGTCTGATTGGGCAATAACCTGCAGGCTGACTAACCATCGCACCGTTTTGCTTTCTATTTCAAATGCCATAACTTATAAACCTATTATTCATCACCCAATCATTACATTATCAATGCTCTACAACCCCTTCGAACGATCTTCCCGTTCCAGTTATATCAATGAGCCAGAGCCATACACCAGTGTCCTGAATTCGCGGGCTATTACTGAATTGTAGATCAAAAAGCCATTGTACCTAATAAACGAAAATTGTGACTACCGACCGGCAAGTAGTTATGTTCAGCCAATTAAACTATAAAATCCCTTTGGGTCTAGAAGTTCTCGTGCAAGTAGCTATCGTTTGTAGGATGACTCTAAAAAAAATCCTTTCGTTTTTACAGCACCTATTCGTCCGGCGCCCACTGATATGACAGATTCAAACTTTAATGGACTATCTCCATGGGAAAAAAAGAAATATCGATACAAATTAGGAGGAGAGCGTAATAGTCCAATTTAAAATTGGAAGTATCTCATCGACAGTAGAAGCCTTGAAAAGAAGGACCTACAGAACACCAGCAACGCGGATCATATACTGTAAAAGGGGGATAACCGAGACAACATCTGCAAAACAGATAGAGTCAACGGAGAGAGAGGAGCCCTCAGTAAGGCTGAAAGAATTGAGCAAATTCTGTTATAATCCAACAATTAACAACAAAAACGAAGCAAGGGAGTTTCGTTTAGCATTAAAGATTCTAAGGCCAACAAAGTTACCAATTCAGGTGAGTTGAATGGCTTGCGCAAAAAATTTAGCAATTTCGAAAACGAAAAAAAGCAAGTAAGTTAATCGAGCTCTCTTATCAACAGGCTGGCCAATATTAACGACAATAAACCTTCTGACGACTATGAGCTCATCCGTATGACTGACAGCAAAGTTTATGAATACAAATTGGGTTCAGATTTAAGGGGGCAGTATGATGATGATCGCGAGTTCAACTTTGACGCAGGCAGATTTAAATAATTCCATGACGATAAAGAAAAGCTTGAAGAAACATCTAAATTCAACAGCTACAGACGAGGCGAAAACCCTTCCAGTATTACTTACCGTAACACCGTGTACTAATTTGTTCGCATCTTCTGATTGTTTACCTATGAATTTGTAATGTGATGGTTATTCTTCATATCGATTCTCTTATTGATACTATTCTACAAGCATTAAGGGCATTGTGGATATTTATTTTTGTTTTCTATATATAGGTATAAAGCTCAATCAATCCCGAGCACAGAGCAACGCCACTCCTTTCAGTTTCCACTTTGACGGAGCCTCGCTCTAGGAGTTTAGGTTCACTCTGAAAATAAGATATCTGTCGGTTCTCTTTGCGTATTTATAGACTGGACAGTTATAGACTGATTTGTCATCGCCAGACTTCTTTTTGTTTATGGCTGTCACATGCAGCAAAGGTAGCAATGCGAACATTTCTCTGGGCCGGGCTGCTTCAAGTGAATTCTTGTGCCATCTGCAACCCTCAAGGATTAATTCTCTGATGTATACTCCTTCCACGTCCTTATCTCTGCCTTCCCTAATGAGATCCTGATCTTTCTCCTTGACAGTGCTCTGATATACGACATCATCCAAAGACCATGGGGGTTAAATTTGTCCTCCACCAATAGGTTTGCCTGTCTTATGCATACGTGTGACTTCCTGTTTCATGGCAGTCAGGAAACCTTGTGGGTTGAAGAATCCTCCCAACCAGAATGTGTAAGGGCGGTTTCCCTTCATCCACTCGTATAACTGCTTGTTCCTTTCAATGAGATCGTTGAACCATTTAGCTAAAGTAGGAATAATCCAAGAAATTTCCGCGCCTGTGGCATCATAAACCCACTGATTAGGCACACGAGCATCGAATATAGCGTTAATAGAGTCCATAATTTCAGCAGTCATAATGATCTGACCGTCAATAGCATCGCAAGCGTCAACAAGAGTCTTTCGTACGATATTGAAAATGACCTGCATGCGGGCAATTTCTTGAGAGAGGAAGATGTTGAGAGGTACAGAATAGCCCACTGCACCGAGAGCTTTCGGGCCACTCAATTTTTTAATTAGCTCACGAACTTCATTTTCGTTATAGTCAATAGGCATTTTTGAGAGTAAGTCAATAGCTTTTTCCTTGACAAGCTCCTCTCTCGTCTTGCCGCCACCCACTGATGCTTCTTTGGGACGTGTTTCCATGATGGTGAAGATCATCTAGATTGACTCCTTCATTCGGAAAGTGAGATCTGCGTTGGAGTCGAGTCCAAACACTTATGGTGAATCCACAGCTGGAATGGTGGCGATATACTCGTGATACTTGCTAAGTTAAAGAGATGGATTAGCGGGCATTTTGTATTTGAATGCATTTTTATCCTTACCATCATTGCCGAAAAAGACATACTCATTAACATTAAGCATTCCGTCTTTGATATACTCTTCTCCGAAAGTAGCAAACAGTTAACGATCCAAATCATCAGTAATTCTACCTCCATACAACACTTAGCATACCATGTATTTAAGCACTTGAGTGTTAATTTGCTGAATTTGATTCTGTTGAGGAGATGAGCTCGCAAGGTTATTCAAATATTTTTAGACAAAGCAAAGGGAGGCTTAGAGATCGGAGTTATTGTATTCATAAGGTACACACCAACCCAATGAACCAAATTTACGTCGTTCAATTACAATGGAATGCAGATAGCAGATTGTAAAGATAAGATTCTTCCAGTTAGCATTATCGACTTTTTCAAGGAATTATTGGTTGATCATAGTGGTGAATGTCTTGTAAAGACCAGCTTTCAGACCTTTGGGAGGTTCGTTTGTTACTTTGATGACTTTTTGCAACAGACCAAGAGGGAATCGATTGTGAGGCTCACAAGTTATCCATAGTCTGAAGTCTTCATGAGGCCTTTGTCCGTCATTGGAGTTAAGAGAAATAATCAGTTGTTCAGTTTACTCCATGAACTTAAGACCTAACTGGCAGTTCTGCAGAATAACCCAGCCGCCGGTTTACATGCAGGCCTTAATAGCTCTTCGGGCAGGCTCTTCTTGACCTTAACCCATTGACACTTTTTCAGTCACTTTCTTCTTTTTACGAGCGAAATCATCTATTGAGCTGGTAGGATCAGCTCCAGGAGAAAGCAAGAATAGAATAGGTACGTTAAATTTGGATTCACCCCAAATATCCTGCATGGGATAAGAAATGGGATCAATGTATTCCTGGCCCAATATGGCAGAGATAAACTTTGAGGCAGCCACTAAGGTTCTGTCCTCTCGAACGCAACGAACAAGGCACATTTACATAAATGCTCTCATCTCCTCTTTCTCTTGGGACATGCGTTCTGCCAGATCAGGAATAGGGTAGTTTTATGGATCATTCTTTTCGAAAAACTGAATCCATCCTGGCTGATTTTTCTGTATGAGGTCAGGCAGTTCTTTGAAATTGGGTACTGAAGATTCTCCGAAGCAAGTTTTCGAGAAGGCGATAATGTTCAGCCAAGCCTTTTCATCAATGAAATTGAACTGATTACCTTGTGGTTTGGGTCTTGCAGTCTTGATGTCTTCTCCAGCTCCAGCTTTTAAGAAGGTTCCCACATCAATACCTGTGAGCTTTTTGGCGGTGATGAGTATCTTAAAACAGATCATGAGCATGAGTGTAATTTTGTCCTTTTCAAAAAGACCACGATTCACATAGCGATGCACGTGCTTAGTCATTACCTTTATTATAAAGTCAACTCGCTTTTGAGGAGAATTCGCTTATGGCGATTTCTGTAACAATGACCAGTTGAACAATTCCAGGAATTGCTCAAGAGAACTGTTGTACATCCAATTGACGAGGAATAATTCAATGAGTGTGAAATACAATGCTGATCCTCGAATAGCTACTGGTCGATACTGTTCTCTCTTCTCGTTGATTTATTTGGTTTTGATTTAAGCATCCTCTAATTTGATTGCGACTTCTTTGGCTTGTGTTTTGGTGTTATTCAGCACTTCCATCAGGGAAGTATCATCAAGAAGGTTACCTGTTGACTCTGTCAATCTTTGCAATAAGTCTTTGTCCAATTTTTGAAGTGCTTTTTTATTAGCGTTAACGTCGTTGAGAAGAGCATTGAGTGAGTCTTCCAAAGATTTCTGTTCATGAGAGATGACCTTACCGAGTAATTGTTGTTCTAGACCGCCCTGAGTAACTGTAAAGTCGATGATAGTAGTCTTAGCACTTAACTAAGGTGAGAAACTAGGATTAGGTAGACGACAGGTTATAAACATCTTGAAGTTTTTGTCGTAGTCCATGTCACCACCAGCAATCTTTATGGATCCTCTGCTTTTCTTCCAAACTATTTGCTTCTCCAAAACAGGGTCTAAGATGGGATCTACTTCATTCTCTATTCCTTCAATGACTAAAGTTTTTCCGTTCTCCAAGCAATACTTCAAGAACCAGTCTTTGAATTTTGGATGATTCAGTTGACAAATTGATCGATTTTTTTACATATCATCAGCATACTTACGCAAAATCCAGGCTTGTCCCTGCCCTTGAGGATCAATCAGTAAAGGGAAACGATCAGATCGTGTCACCATAATACCGTTCTGAACTGAAAGTGTATCTTTTGGAAGTCCTTGCAAGTTCCATTCTCCCACAGTTGCCTCGTCGACCAGGAAAGTAGTAAGCTCATAAGCGAGGGTTGGTAGATTAGGAATATCCTTCTGTTTCATATCTCCAGTGAATTTTTATATAGCTAAAATTTCTCTGAATTCTGCGTTGAATGGTCCACAGTAACTGATGAATGCAGTAGCTAATGAGCAATTACCAACTAACCTCTTTTTTTCGTCTGAAATTTCAGAAGCTCCCTTTTTCCAACGAGCACGTTAGCCTGATAGAGAATTGATGAGTGTTTCGGCAGTTGTAATCTTCTTTTTAGTTTTCTGGGCCTGTGATTCAAGTTCATTCTTAATGTCGAGCTGCTTTTGAGAATCCTCCTTAAGTTTGTTCAGCTTATCAGTGATAATTCTAAGTTCTTCTCTCGCCTTTGCAAGCTTTTACTTGGCTATTTATAAGTTCGCCTCCTCTTGAGCAAGTTTTATCTTTTTGGGCTTCACAATCTGAGATTTTTAATGGTATTCAAAGACTGCATATAACCATTTGCAAATAGCTGCGATAGCCTTAGACACTTTTCCGCAGGTGACCTCGTTGAACCATTCAGTACCAGTCACCAGCAGCGGTTACAGCAACTCAATAGTTTCGTTGTTGATTCCATCCTTGTCATAAGTTTTCAAATTTTTCAAGAAATCGAAGTTTGGACCGAGAACAAACTTACCGCTCTATTCATAGCTGTTCTTCCAGATGGTCACATTGATTCCCTTGGCAACCTACAAGTCCGGCATGGCAGTGATCGGAGCTAGTTTTAGGTTGAAGTATA
>Ga0302185_10001702_pt1 | contig 15130 bp, 10 predicted proteins | sample II_Bog_E1_1_FD_200231 | JGI IMG/M metagenome (GOLD analysis project Ga0302185, IMG submission 200231) | Peat permafrost microbial communities from Stordalen Mire near Abisko, Sweden - II_Bog_E1_2 | ecosystem: Environmental > Terrestrial > Soil > Wetlands > Peat | place: Sweden: Abisko... | reverse complement strand
GCAAAACATTTAAAAAAATTTCTTAAGAAACATAAAAAATGCTCGGATTTAAATATTGGAGGGGTGCCGTTAGTTAAAGACTCTGAAACCAAACATATTTTAATCACGGGCACTACAGGTTCCGGCAAATCTGTTTGCATGATGGAGTTGATGGATAGTATTAGGAAGCGGCATCAAAGAGCAATTGTTTATGATGATTCCGGTACTTTTATTAAGCATTATTATAGAGAAGGACATGATGTTATTTTAAATCCGTTAGACAAACGAAGTCCTGGCTGGAATATTTGGCAAGAAGGTCAAGATTTAGCGGATTTTGAAGCAATGGCGGCATCCTTAATGCCACTACATTTATCTGGTAGCGATCCATTTTGGATCCACTCGGCACGTACTATTTTTGCTACATTAGCCGATAAATTAAGAAATATCGGAGACACTAAAACCAAATCATTGTTACGGCCAATGTTTAGTTCCGATCTTGGATCCTTAAGTAGTTTATTGCATGGAACTGTAGCTGAGCCATTAGTTGCTGAATCAGTTGAAAAAATGGCCTTATCGATTAAATCGACGTTAGCCACTTATTGCAAAGCTTTAATGTATTTAAAAGAAGAGGGATCTGAACCATTGTTCTCAATTAAACGTTGGATCCAAAGTGATCAAACCGACAGTTGGATTTTTATTGCGACTAGTGCTGATAAACTAGAGGCACTAAAGCCGTTGATTTCGGTGTGGATAGATATTGCGGCTCGTAATTTACTATCATTAACCCCATCATTTGATCGACGCATTTGGTTGTTGGTTGATGAATTAGCAAGCCTCCATCGGTTGTCGAGCTTAAATTTATTATTATCCCAAGGCCGTAAATATGGCGTATGTAATGTTACAGCTTTTCAGGATATTCATCAATTACGCTCAATTTATGGGCGTGATGAGGCTGAAGCTTTGCTGTCAATGTACAACACTAATCTTTGCTATCGTACCAAATGTCCAGATACTGCCATGTGGATGTCTCGATTAACTGGTCAAAGAGAAATTATCGAAAAGCGAGAAGGCTTCTCTTATGGTGCTAATGATATAAGAGATGGGGTATCTGTTCATCAAGAACGTCGTAAAGAGCCATTAATTTTAGATACAGAATTTTTAAAATTGAATGATTGTGAAGCATATATGTTGCTGCCAGAAAACACGCCTGTTACTAAAATTAAATTAATAGCTAAAAAAAGGCCAGTTTTATCTGAAGCGTTGGTTGCCAGAAAATTATTAGAATTATCATTGAGCGAGAAACAAGTAAAATCATTAAAAGTTAATAAAACTAGTGGTAGCGAAGAAACTCTCGTAATCGCGCCAAGTACTACCAAACCAATTAAAACTAAAAAAACAATTAAACAACAGTTAACGATCATGGAGATGGATTTTTAGTACAGCACTATGTTAACTATTCATACTTTAAAGTCAGCCTCTAAAGTCGGCAGCTATTATCAAGGAGATAATCGTTATGAAAAAGAAATACAAATAGCAGAGATAAGTTTTTAACGATCAATTTACAGGGAACAATAACCGTGAATTTAACAGCAAGAAACAAATTTAAATTTACAAGTGGTTTGGTAATTATAATAGTTATAGTTAATATTAGTCATGGTTATTTTTTTGGTGCTAATAGGGAATTTAAAAAATTATTGCAAGCTGCAACCAAAGGTAATGTATATGCTCAAGTTAAACTTGGCAATAAGTATATGGACATATATATGAATAGTAACCATGATCGTGGGTATTATGATAAAGCCATATATTGGTATCAAAAAGTTACAGATTGTGAGCGTCCTGAGGTTATGGCTGCATTAGGATTTATGTATCTGGATAATATTATAAATAAAGATGAAACAAAAGGGATAGAGTTGCTACGAAAGGCGGCTGCAAAAGGTAATTTAGATGCGTATAAGTTTCTTGGGATTGCATATCTAAAGGGAATTGGAGTAACTCAAAGTTATAGTAAAGCAATAGAATGGCTCCAAAAAGCAACAATAGATCACCATCGTGGTTCTCAAGCAGTTCTTGCTGCTATGTATTTAGAAGGTCTTGGGGTTCCTCAAAATCATAAAAAAGCATTTGACTTAATGCAACAAGCGGCTATTCAAGGAGAATTAGGTGCCCAAGCTGATCTTGGAGTGATGTATGAAAAAGGTGACGGCGTTACTCAAGATTATGTTAAAGCAGTTGAGTGGTACCAGAAAGCGGCCATCAAAAATTATTATTATGCACAATTCAACCTTGGTGGCATGTACCAAAAAGGTAAAGGGGTTGCTAAAAGTTACGCAAAAGCAGCATGTTGGTATCGTAAAGCAGCTAGTCAAGGAATGCCTGAAGCTAATTTAATCATGATGTATATATCTTCATATGCGTTGGCCGATTTTAAAAAAGAAACTACCCTGATAGGTTGTATTAAAAGAATCAAAGATTTAGTGCTGATTTACCTTGATGAACAATATATAAAATTTAGGTATTACTTTTATTATGCAATTAACGAAATAACTTGTTTTATGTGGCCATAAGATGTTAACAATGCGTACCTTAAAATCAGCCCAAAAAGCCACCGATTACTATCAAGAGAATTACTATGCCAAAGAAGGAGATGTATCGCAAGGTATTTGGTTTGGTGAAGGTGCTAAGCTGTTAGGTAAATCTGGTGGTTGTAGTATAGAACAGTTTAAAGCCGCATTAGAGGGTAAATTATCCTCCGACATTGATCTTAAAGGCAATAAACAAGTGCATCGGCCAGGCTATGATTTAACTTTTTCAGCTCCAAAATCAGTGTCAATTTTAGCAGTTATTACTAAAGATCCAAGAATATTGGAAGCTCACCGCTTAGCTGTTGATGAGACCCTTAAATATATAGAAGAGCATTATAGTGCTACTAGATTAAAACCAGATGGACAAATTCAGATCGAAAAAACTAAAAATTTATTGGCAGTTAAATTCGAGCATACAGATTCGCGTGCTTTAGATCCTAATTTACATACCCATACGGTAATTATGAATGCCACTAAACGTGAGGACGGCCACTGGCGAACCTTATATTTTGATGAAATATACGACAATAAGATGCTGTTTGGAGCTATTTATCGTGGTCTGTTAGCCCAAGGATTAATGAAGCGAGGTTTTGAAATTACCCAAACTACTCACACTGGATTGTTTGAGCTTAAAGCATTTCCGCAAATATTAATCGATCAAATGTCTAAACGGCGAGAACAAATTGTTACCGAATTAGATAATTTAGGATTAAGTGGAGCTAAAGCTGCCCAAATAGCCAATTTTAATACTAGAGACGCTAAAGTAAAAATTGATCCCAAGCAGTTAGAATCCGATTGGACGATTGAGCTACAAAAATGTGGGTTTAGTATCGAGTGGTTAAAAGAATATAGCAATCAAGCAGCAGCAAGAGGATCGGTTACTCCGCTCAATCCTTATAATTTAGTTTATTCGGCGGTCAATCAGGCAGCTTGTGAGCTTAGTGTCTGGAAGTCAGTATTTAATATTGACGAACTAAAGAAATTAGCAACTGGGATCAGTGTTAATAGCGGCGCTCCAATGATCTTAGACAAAGTTATTGCTGAACAATTTAAAAATGGTGATTTATTATTTTTAAAAGATAATTTATGCACGACGCAAGCTGCCCGTGATTTAGAAATGCTGAATGTATTAAATATGAAGCAAGGCAAAAATAAAGTGTTACCGATGGTAACTAATCTTGGGGCTAATTATTTAGCCATCCATTATCATGATGCGATCCGCACTAGTTTAAAAACATTATTAACTAATAGCGACAACCAAATGGTAGTAATCAGTTCTAGTCTTAAAAATTATATTGAAACATTAAAACCATTGGTTGAAATATCATACCAGCATGGTGCTTGCCCGATTGGTATTACCCAAACTTTTAAACGATTGAAGGACTTGTCTAAAGAATTAGGGATCAAGCGCACGCAGACTATTGAAGGATTTTTGTTAAGTTGCGAGAATCGGGCGGGCAAGATTGGTGATCAAGGTTTGACACCAATGCAACTGATGCGTTCTAAACAAATTTGGATCTTAGATTTTCATAGCAGTATTTCAGCCACACAATTAAATAGATTGCAAAATTATGCTAAGCAATTTGGCACTAGAATTATTTGGTCATACAAAACCCAAAAACCTCAAGCTGCAATCAGTGCCTTAATTGATCATGGGATTAAAAAATGTAATTTAAATCAGCAAATAGAGCAACCCATGTCAGCTTTAAGCTATCATCCGCAGCTTAATCAAGCTTTAGAAAATGCTGGCAAATCAATTGATAAGCATGATTGGCAAAATAATACTGCAAACGTATTGCTATATTGGGCAATTCAACATTACCAAGAGCGTGATGCAGTATTTGAGTTAAAAGATTTAAAGCTAGAATTATTTAGTTTAGGAATTACGGTGCCGAAAGAAATATTACAGGCTCACTTAGATGCAGCACTTGAATCATCGCTTAAACCTGTCAAGCGGATCTTGGTGACAACCAAAGATGGGGTTGTAACTATCCAAGATCCTGTTGATTTAAAACAAACCGATCAATCCGTGGTTGCCACTCAAGATCCTGTTGATTTAAAAGAAATTGATCAACCATTGGTTACTACGCAATACACTATTAATTTAGAACAAACTTGTTTACAAGAAGTAATCAATGGGCAAAATACGCTACCTGCAATCGTAAACGCACCCCAGATCAATAAAAATTTAACTGCCGGGCAACAGCAAGCAATAGAATTGATCTTAACTACCCAAGATAGAATAGTTGGTATACAAGGGGTTGCTGGTAGCGGTAAAACCACCATGCTGAAAGAGTTAAATAAACAGTGCCTCGCTAATAATTATGAAATTATTGGGTTAACAGTTACAACTGGTGCCAAGGAACGCTTAAAAGAGGGCAGTTATGATAATTTAACCAAGGCTGGGATTAAAAACTATACCGTGCGCGGATTTTTAATAGATAGTGAACGACTATTATCTGTTGATCAAGAGCTTGCTAAAATCGAGTATGGTGGCAATAAATTATTTATATTAGATGAAGCATCTTTTGCCTCGACCGCTGAAATGCTAGCTCTTATTAATAAGATGAAACAATTAAATACCAAGATGTCAGTGATCACTGATTATTGTCAATTACAATCGATCGAAGCCGGACGAATTTCTTATTTAATGCTCGGATCTAAGATGAGATCGGTTGCGATGCGAGAAAATGTTAGATTTAAATCTGCCAAAACTTTAGAGGTTATGCAAGAAATCTATAAAAATGATATTGCCAAGGCACTAGAAAAGCTAACTGATTCTTTAATTGAGATCCCAGATCATAATGAAAGATTACAAAAGATGGCCTCATTATATTTAGAAAAATCACCATCAGAACAATCGAACACTATCTTAATTACCCCAGAACATAAAGATCGCAAAATAGTAAATGAATTGATTAGGGACGAGTTAAAGAGATCTGGCAGATTAATCGGCGTAGAAGTTAATTTAGAAACTTTAACCCAAATTAGTTTAACTAAGCCGCAGCAACAAAATATTTATTACTTTAACGAAAATAATTGGGTGTGTTTTATAAAAAAACCAAGAGGTCTTGAGGTTAAACTTAACGAGCATTATCAAATAATTGAAAAAAATTTAGAAGAAAAGATTTTAGTGCTACAAGGTAAAAATTCAGAGTCTATTCTATGGAAACCAGACACTCAAGCTTGCCAGGTATCACTATATTTTAAAGAACAACGTTCGTTAATGCCAAATGACAGCATTCGTTGGAGCCGTAATAATAATTTGCATGGTATTTATAACGGTCAAACCGCAATTGTAATGAAACAAGAAAATGATCTTGTAGATTTTAAATTGCAAGATGGTAGGGAGCTCACATTAAATTTAACCGAACTTGCTAATCAACATTGGGATCATGCTTATGCTGCAACCGCTTTTGTAGCACAGGGCGCAGATAAGCTACACACTATAGCACTAGCTCGTGGCGCTTACTCTCAGGAAAAAATAGCTGGTGATCTTAAAAAAGGTGATGTGGTTATAACTAAAGACAAGGTTTTAAAATCTCAGTGGGCAAAAATTTTAGCAGTTCAAAATGGCATTGCCACCGTGCAAGATAGAGAACTTAATACCTTTAATGTAGATTTAAGTTGTTCACCAACCGATTTATACTCTAATGATCAAGCAATGTGGCGTGTCTGTCCTGATCCAAAAACTCGCAAGCCGTCAGCCATTCCCAAGCTTACATCCGTCAGCGAATTTTTAGTAAGTGTAACGAGAGGCGACAATGTAACCTTACTAGTTGATCATATCGAAAGCTATCAACATGCATTAGAGCAAACCGTAATTGGTGCCCGAAGTGCTACCGAATATTTATGTTCTCCCAAAGAACTTAAAGTATTAAGAGATCAAGTTGCCAGCATGACATCTAATGTAACAGGGAAAGCCATTCAATCTTTAGCCGATCAATCTAGTGTAGATAAAGCTAGTAAATCTGTAGCCGATCACAAACAACCACCTCCAAAACAATCTTTACATACTAACTTTGTGACGATGGAGGAAGTAGTTAATAAGCTGCATGCTAATGTAATTAATTATACAACCGACTGGTTAGGCAAGCCAGAAAAAACCACTACCCAAGAAGCTAGATGGGGTAAAAAAGGCTCATTGGTAGTTAAATTGCAAGGCTCTCAAGCTGGATATTGGCATGATTTTGAAAGAGGTGTCGGTGGTAAAAATTTATTATCGCTGTATATCGATAAGTTTAATTGTGATTTTAAAACTGCGATGCATAATTTTACTACAGAATTAAACCTTGACACTGATAAATTATTTCAAAATATAGATAAGCCAAAAGCAGCTGCCATAGTTAAAATAGATCCGATTGATCCGAAAAAAATTAAATTTGCCCAAAAAATCTATCATCAAGGGATACCAATTGATGGCACTTTAGCTGAAAAGTATTTACGAGAATTTAGAGGAATTGTTGGTAACATTCCAGAAGACTTTAAATTTTGTGCCAAAGTTAAACATCCAGATTTAGGGCGGATGGTGCCAGCACTTTTAGCTCCAATTAAGAATGGACGAAATGAAGTGCAGGGCGTGGTTAGGATTTTTTTAAATGCAAATGGCGACAAACTACAAAATACTTATCTAAATGCTGATGGTAAATCACTTAAAGCCACAGTTAAAGCCAACCTAGGTAGTATGGCTAATGCTGCGGTTACTGTTAACCAAGGTAAATTTCCAGGGACTATTTATATAGCAGAAGGGATAGAAACCGCCTTAAGTATTGCTCAAACTAAACCACTAGACGCGGTTTTTGCAACACTTTCGGTATCTAATCTTAGCAAAGTTCCAATTCCAGCAGATACCCAGAAAGTTGTGTTATGCGCGGATTACGATGGAGTAGGTGCTGCCTCCAATAAAGCATTAATGGCAGCTGCTAATTTTTATTTAGAACGAAGCTTAAGTGTTGCGATTGCCTACCCAGAAAAAATTATTGGCATGAACAAAGTAGATTTTAATGATGTGTTAAAACATTTGGGTGCTGATTCGATTGCAAGGTCGTTACAAAACGCAGTACCCCAACTTGCTAAAAATAATATTGAGCAAACTAAAACTACCGAATTACAAAATATTTCAAACATAAAAAGGGATAATTTACAGGAGCTTACCAGATGAAAACTATCAGTATTAGATTTAACGATCACCTAGCTAATTGGATCATGGGCAATTGCCAAAAAAACAAAATAACGATATCAGAATTTATAAGAGATCTACTGTATTCTAAAATGCAGCATGGTCAGATAGATCACAAATTAAAAATTAATAAACAAAAATATATGCAGCCCCAAAATTATAGAACTGAGATGGGTTATATTATTTTTGCAGCTAAGCTAATAGAAGGATTGGTATTAGCGACCCAAGAGCAAGGGGCAGAATTAAGAAATACAGCATTTCAAGAAACAGAAAAATTATTAGAACAATTAAATCTTAACAATAAAGAACAGAGATTTTGTATTAGTTTAGAAGGTATACTATTTGAATGGTTATCTCAAGAATCTGTAAGATTGCAATTGAAAATCGTACCATTGATTAGAATGTTGGTTAAAGATGCTGCTATAGTAGATAATTATGTCATAGAACAAAAATTATCTAGGTTACAAAAAGTTGCTATTGAACATCAACTTATAGCTTGTAAATTATTGGAAGAGATGATTAAGCACATTGGTGATAATAATGCTGATAATATTATTGAAGAAGCTCGTTCTAAAACTAAGGATCTCATGTTTAAACTAGAGCAAAGTAAACAATGTGGATCATTAACCACAAGTTAGTCTCACAATAAATATAATCCAATAAAGTTATATTAGCCCTTGCAATATTATGGCTATACAGCCATAATTAAAATATGTACGAAAAAATAAAAAAAGTATTTTGGATTGGAGATTCTAAGAAACAACTTAAGAAGTTTCCTATAAAAGTGCAAAGAAATATTGGCTATGCACTATATTTTGCGCAAAGAGGTGAGATGCATCCAAATGCCAAACTAATGAAAGGACTTGGTTCTGGGATCTTTGAAATTGTTGAGAATTTTAATACTGATACTTATAGGGCAGTTTATGGTGTACAGTTTGCGGATCATTTATATGTGTTACATGTGTTTCAAAAAAAATCTAAGCAAGGAATTAAGACACCTAAAAAAGAAATTGATTTAATTAAAGAACGCCTCAAACAGGCAAAGGAGGTAGCATATGACTAAAAAGATTAATTATGAAAAAAGTTCAGGTAATATTTTTAAAGATTTAGGATTTGTTGAGCCAGGATTAGAAGAATTAAAAGCTCAATTAGCCTTAGAAGTTTTTAAAGCGATTAAAAATCGTAAATTAAATCAAACGCAAGCTGCATACTTGCTTGGGATTGATCAGCCTGAAATTTCAAATTTAAAACTTGGCAAGTATTCTAGATTTAAAATAGAACGTTTATTTAATTTTTTAAACCGTCTCAATTTAAATGTAGATATCATGATTAGTAAGGCTAGAGGTTGTCATCCTAGGCAAAGAATTATTGAGTCAAAATCTAATCATAATACTAGTGGCTTATAGTTAAATGAATTAATTTAATTTTCAAAATAATTTTTCCTTTCAATGAAATGAATTAGATTTAAAAAAAAAACACTTTAATTCATATGCTAGATTATGCCAATTATATGCCGTTTTATGCCAGATCTATGCCAGGTTTATGTCATTTATATGTCAAGTTTATGCCAAGAAAAAATGTTATTTCTAAAAAGCATTATCAATCAATAGGTTATCGATCCATAATTTTGGCATAAAATCGGCATATAAATGGCATAGTTTGGCATAATAAGTTTTATTAAGATTTAATTATTTAGGTATGCAGATTAAAAGACCGATAATCCTTGAATATTACAGCGCATTTGTAAAATGCACCCTGGTGCGTCAGGTGTGCATGTGCGATCTGAGGCTGTTTTAATGATTGTTATAGATAAAAGGAAAAAAAGTGATTTAATTTAATTTGCGAGACAATCCTGATTAAATCAGGGAAAGTTTGAAAACCATCTGGTGTTCAAGCAATCCTTACAAATCACTACTTCCAGGGAGTCTATCATATAACCCGATGTTCTGTCATCGGTATGTTACTCGGACATGCGAGATTGGTAACGATCTGGTGTGAAGCTCTGAGCAGAATGGAACCCTTTAGTCGCAAGGCTAGGAGTGTTAACCGCGAGGAAAACACAACACGATCAGCATCAGATGGTGAGGGACTAACATTGAATGGTATGGTTAACGTAAGTGAATCTTCGAAAAGTGTCGAGACTGACAACAAGCTAAAGATGCTGAAAAGCTTGAACCAAAATGGTATGTAGCTAGGTTAAAGTATTGTTCACTCACTTTAACACAGACAAATAGCTACCGGCACACTGAAGGAACCTAACCCGTTCGGTCATTAAAGCGGAACAGAGTAAGTCCGTTAGTTCCTCTCAGAAATGAGAGAAGGTATATTGCGAAATATGCTGATGAGCTCGGATAAAGGAGGTTGGAGAAAGCAAATACCAGTTTGTAATGAGCTGGATAGCGTAATATTACGCGATGCGAAAGCGTGCCTACTTCCAACTGGTCTTTAATTGCGAGAGAGTTTGGAGAATCGACTAATGAAGAAACAGCAAATGATAACAGAATATAAATCTGTTAGTGCAACTTCAGCTACCTGGCGCGACGTTAAGTGGCAAAAGGTGGAACTAAATGTATATCGACTACAAATGCGTATCGCAAAGGCAGTAAAAGAACAACGCCATAATAAAGTTAAAGCTCTGCAATGGCTATTAACTCACTCGCTAGAAGCAAAACTACTGGCGGTAAAAAGAGTAACTAGCAGTCAAGGAGCTAAAACCTCTGGTGTTGATGGAAAACTATATCAGTGTGATGCTGATAAATTGCAACTAGCTTTAAGTCTCAAACAAAGAGGCTATAAGGCACAACCGCTAAAGCGGGTATACATTCCAAAACGTAATGGCAAAAGAAGAGCGTTAGGCATTCCAACCTTACTATTACCCACAAGTTAATTGAGTTAATATAATAAATTTATATTTATTAGAGTAAGTATTATATTTATGAATAAAAATACAGAACTAGCAAGACCAACAATTGGATGGGAATTCAGTGAATTTGGAGAAGTTGATTTTTGTGATAAACGCCTTACCACTAGACTAATAAAGATAGCCGGTAGTTTTGCTAATTCTCCAGAAAGCTCAATAAATATGGCATGCGAGAGTTGGGCTGAAGCTAAGGCAGCTTATAGATTTTTTCAAAACGATAGCGTTTGTGAAGCTAAAATATTAGCTACGCACACAGGAAAAACAGTTGAAAGGATAAGTGAATATAAAACAGTTCTAGCTATTCAGGACACTTGTTATATTTCTTATAAAAACCATAAAAAAACAAAAGGGTTAGGTATTATAGCGGCCAGAATAAGATCTAAAACCACAAATTTTCAAACTAATGGATTGGTGATGCATACAGCATTTGCTATCACAACAGAAGGATTACCATTAGGATTATTAGATCAAAAAATCACATCCAGGCCTGTTCTTTCTAAAGAAATAAAAGCAATTAAGAAAAGCAGTCACAATATTGCTTTACCTATAGAAGAAAAAGAGAGCATAAGGTGGATAGATACATTAAAAAAGACCAACAATTTACAGTTAAAAAATACTCAGGTAGTTACTATAGGTGATCGAGAAGCTGATATATATGAATTATTTGCGGCTGCTTATAAAGATAAATCTTCTGTTTTAATTAGAGCACGTCAAGATAGGATAGTAAATAAAAAATCAACGCATTCAAAAAAATCTGGAATGAAATTATGGAGTTTAGCAAAAAGCTTCCCCAATCAAGGAGAAATTGAAATTGCGATCCCTGAAAGAGATGATCAACCAAAAAGGACAGCGGCTTTTGAATTAAGATTTGGAGAATTTGTAATGAATCCACCAAAAAATAATATCAAGAGTAGGACAGAAAAGTTACCTAATTTAAAATTAAATTTAGTATATGTTAGTGAAAAAAATAGTATTATGGGAGGGAAGCCAATGGAATGGATATTATTGACAAATTTAAATATCAACAATTTTGGAGAAGCTGTAGAAAAAGTGAAATGGTATTGTTTACGGTGGAGAATAGAAAGCTTTCATAAAATTCTTAAATCTGGGCTTATGGTAGAGGAATGTAGGTTAGGAACAGCAGATCGATTAATACGTTATCTTACGGTTATGAGTATCATTGCTTGGAGGATATTTTTTATTACATTAATAGCTAGATCAAATCCAAATTTGCCATGTACTACACTACTTAAAGAAGAAGAATGGAAAGTTTTATATACTAAAATACATCGCTTAAAATCTTGCCCTATTACTCCCCCAACAATACGAGATGCTGTTAGATGGGTTGCTCAATTGGGAGGATTTTTAGCTAGGAATAACGATAAAGAACCTGGGTTTATAACACTATGGCGAGGATGGAAACGTTTATTTGATCTTACTGAAGGGTGGAACTTTGCTCTTGGATTATGTACCTAATAATTATTGAATAGTATAAATTTAAGTTGCTGCGTAAAAATTTATTTAATATTTAAAATTTTAATTTATGGGAAGAAATTGAGAATATAAGCAATTTATTAAAAAAGAGCATGCAATAATTTGGTAAAAAAATTTAAAATTTTAGTTTTGCTAACTATTGAAGCTTATCTCAAATCAACTCTTAAATAACTTGTGGGTAATAGTAAGATTCCAACCTTGCGTGATCGAGCTATGCAAGCACTATACTTGATGGCGTTAGAACCTATAGCAGAAACACAAGCAGATCCAAATTCATATGGATTTCGTCAGTATCGTTCTACAGCAGATGCCGTAGAACGTTGTTTCAAAGCTCTATGTAATAAACCATCAGTGCGATGGATTTTGGAAGGTGACATCAAAGCTTGTTTCGACAAAATTTCACACCAATGGTTACTACAAAATATTCCTATCGAAAAACGAATATTGAAGCAGTGGCTAACGGCTGGATTTATGGAGAAACAAACTATATTTCCAACAACAGAGGGAACTCCTCAAGGCAGTTTATGCAAAGCTTTGCATAAGCCACCTTATGCGAAGTAAAATGTTATGCAAAGTAAATTTCCCAAATCCACGTATTAAAAGGGTTTTAGTTCTATTTACTTTGCATAATTTCCAAACCTACTTTAACTCAGACAGCCACAAAAGCAGTGCCTGATCTTTACTCCAGTCAGGGAGACTGCTATCAATTAGATCAGGACAAACATTTTCTATTGCCTTCCTTTTCATTTCGGTATCTGCTTTAGCATAGATTTCTGTAGTTTTTAAATCAACATGCCCAAGAAAATCACGAATATATATTAGATTTACACCAGCCTGTAATAAATGCATAGCTTTTGAGTGACGAAGCATATGGACTTTAACTTTAGATGGTAGAAGAGTAGAAGTTTTTCTTGCGCATTCAGCATATTTTGCAATGATATAAGCAATACCTTCTTTTGTTAATTTATGGTGCTGGTTATTAGTAAATAGTGGATTTTCATTTTTCCATGGTTTATCTAGCTTGTTTTCCATAAGATAACTCTGTAATAAGGTAGCTGTATTCTTCATAATTGGGATCCGCCTAGTTTTATTTCCCTTGCCAATTAGTGTTATGACAGCAGGTGTCTGCAAAGTGATATCACGGATCCTAATATCAATTAACTCTTGTACCCGTGCTCCAGAATCATATAAAAGACTAATTAGTGTAAGATCTCTTCTACCTTTTAGCGTATGTTTATCAGGTTGTTCCAAAAGCAATTTTATTGCATCAACATTTAAGTAATCTACAATTGTTTTTTTTGCTTTTTTTATAGGGATAGCAGCGATCTTTTGGAAATGGAATATACCAGCTGGTTCTTCTGCTTGTATATATTTAAAAAAAGAATGAATCGCAGCAAGTCGTTGATTTCTAGTAGAGATACTACACTTCCTATCAGTTTCTAACCATCCTAAAAAATCAACAAGTCGTTCACTTGAAAGAAGATCGATAGTTAATCGTTCAGCTGGAACATTTTTAATTTCTTGATAATATTTAATTAAAATTTTAAATGTGTCACGGTAAGAACGAATGGTATTATGGCTAACATTTTTTTGCGTTGGCAGATAAACTGAAAGAAATTCAGTAAGATGTTTTGCAAAATCAGTGGGTTTCATTGTTATCTCCTTCTAATTTAGGAATTATTTCTGAATATTTTGTTTCTATTTTCAAAATTATGTCTGGAAATACATCTGCAGTTAGATGCAAGTAATAAGCAGTTTCTTTAAATGAATCATGCCCCATATAAGTCTTAAGTATTGGTAAATATACGGTCAGATCTTTTTCTTCTTTAGTCCATTTTTTTAAACAGTGAACAGCATAAGTATGGCGCAGATCGTGAATGCGTGGACCTTTACCTCTGCCACCATGAGAAATTTTAGCGCGCCATAAAAATCTACGAAAATTATGATAAAGATTCACAAGCGTCATTGGTTTCCTACCAAAAGCTGGGAAATAATAATCCTCTGCAATTTGATTAGGATGTACTTTTTTTGAAAAATCTCTACAGTATTTCGTTAGAGAGTTAAACATGGGAACTAATCGACTGTTATCTTTTTTGGAATGACTGATAGTTAGAACGCCATGGCTCAGATCAACATCGGCAACCTTTAGAAGCCTTGCCTCTGAAGCTCTCAGCCCACACATATAAATCATGCGGAAAATCACAGGCATAATATGATGTCGGTATGGGCATTCACAACAATATTGACATTTATCCGTCTCTACAAAAAATCTTGCCAATTCATCAATAGTATAAATATATGGCATATATATTTTTTCTGCAGGATAATAACCTTTAGGAATTATATAAGCTTTGATACCTATAGAATCCAGATATTTTCCAAACTGGCGAATGATGGAAGCACGTGAACCTTGATTTGCTTGGGCTTCATAAGTTTTTTTACTACACCAATCCAGCACTATTTCTTTTGTAAGTACGGTAGTTTTTGGATATTTCTGTAGTGTAAGTCTATCAAAGCATCTTAAGCGACCTGCATCTGTAGTGTATTTATATCCAATAGTTTGTTTTAGTTCTATATAATTTTGAATATGATCTTTAAAAGGGCCTGTATAAATAATATTACTCATGATCAGCTACCTCCTCAAAAGCAAGAGAACATTCCTTTAATTTTTTTATGCCCACCTTTAAGTAGATGGCAGTTGAGTCGGTATCTATATGTCCAAGAATATCTGAAATAACAGAAAGAGCAGTGTCTTTTTCAAGCAGCATACTAGCCATAGTGTGTCGCAATGAATGCATACCTCTTTTCTTTTTTAAAGTAGGAATATGTGCTAACACCATATATCTTTTAATTAACTGAGTTAAATGATCACCTTCTGAAAATGGACCAAAAGGTGCCATATGCCTTACAAATAGATAAGGACTATCTATTTTAGGTCGACCATATTTAAGATAATCGATAACAGCCCAACCA
>Ga0302185_10001697_pt1 | contig 15156 bp, 12 predicted proteins | sample II_Bog_E1_1_FD_200231 | JGI IMG/M metagenome (GOLD analysis project Ga0302185, IMG submission 200231) | Peat permafrost microbial communities from Stordalen Mire near Abisko, Sweden - II_Bog_E1_2 | ecosystem: Environmental > Terrestrial > Soil > Wetlands > Peat | place: Sweden: Abisko... | reverse complement strand
GTGGTTACCAATTCAACTTTCTTGCCAAAAATATCTTCCAGGTAAAAATTTAAGGCAAGGAAATTCTTTAGTGTTTTTTTATCTTTTTCAATATCCACCAGTAAATCAATATCGCTGTTTTCGGTAGCCTCATTACGGAGATATGAACCAAATAACCCAATTTTTTTTACGCCATAGGCTTCTAGCTGCGGTCGGTGTGCGGCCAACATTTTTAAAATAGCCTCTTTTGGTACATTTTGATTCATTCACAAAAATAGTAAAATAATATACGCCTATTGCTTTATTACGATACTATCTTGTTGTATTCCCACTAATTGCCATTTGTTTTCAGTCTTTGACATTGTACAGGTTAGGAAAAAGATTATGCTGTCTCCCGGGATTTCGACTTGAAATGATGCTGGATTGCCTGGTTCTTTTAATAATTTGGAACTATAATATGTGTACGAACTGAAATCACCTATATGTTCTTTAATATACTTGCTTTTATGAAGTTGTTCAATCCCTTGTTCAAAATATGCAGGTTCCTGCATTAAATATTTAGCGAATGCGTAGCCGATACCTGACTAGGCAGCGAGGATCAAAAATCCTTTAAATACCGTTGATCTTCCTTTTGTGGATTTTAAATAAGGTTTAAGCAGAACATAAGGATAGTAAATGCTTACGAATGTTAAAACTAAACCGAAAACTATTTTAAAATATACCATAAATTGTGATAAACGTTTCTCAAATATAGAGACTTCCACACTTAAAACAAACTGCATGGGTTTAATTAAAATTCACGCTCCTTCCCTATTAAACCCAAATACAATCCTATTTCCCTATATTTGATAACAGGTTAGGAACACGAATGTTAAAATAATTTAAATATGAAACGTCTGTTTTTATTAATTCTTTCGGGTGGTTTTTTGATATGGGGCGGATCGGTTTGTGCCCAGGTAAAGCTTCTTCCGCGTATCGCTATCGCAGGTTTGGGAATAGAGTCGAGCACGTTTTCACCCGCCCTGACGGACGAAGCGGCGTTTCATGCAAGCTATGATACTGCTGTTTTTTCGGTTTACCCATTTATGTCGATTGATTCGCCACTCCGTGCCCGGGCGGTTTGGTTCCCGACTTTGGTGGGGCACGCCCTTCCCGGCGGCACGGTTACCCGCCAAGCCTACGAGTCATTGGTAAACAAAACACTTGAGGCCCTCAAAAAAAACCTGCCATATGATGGGCTTTATTTTGATATACACGGGGCCATGAGTGTGGTCGGCCTTGACGACCCCGAAGGCGACTTCATTGTAAGGATCAGGAAGGTTATAGGAAAGAAAACCATTATATCCACTTCTATGGACCTGCACGGAAACGTATCCTGGCGTTTGGCAGAAAATACCGACCTGATCACCTGTTACCGGCAGGCGCCGCATGTAGACGCGATGCAAACAAAAGAGCGCGCCGTTACCAACCTTATTGATCGTATCGATAGCGGGAAGGGAAAGCCTGCTTACAAAGCCTATATTTCTATCCCCGTTTTATTGCCCGGCGAAAAAACAAGCACAAGAATTGAACCGGCTAAAAGTGTATATGCGGCGGTTGCCCCCGCTTCGGTGCAGCCGGGTATTATTGATGCCGCCATTTGGGTTGGCTATGCCTGGGCCGACGAGCCACGCAACCACGCTGTTGTTATGGTTACCGGTGATGATAAAGAAAAAGTGACCCACACTGCTGAAAAGCTCGCCCGAAGTTTTTGGGACGCGCGGGCTGGCTATGCCTTCGTGGCGCCAACCGGTACGCTGGCTGAAGCGCTTGACAAGGCTTTGGCCAGCACTAAACATCCTTTTTATATCAGCGATTCCGGGGACAACCCGACTGCAGGTGGCGCAGGCGACGTAACCTGGACCATAAAAGAAATACTTGCCCGCCCGGAGTTTAAGCCAGACAATGGCTCTTCGCTTATTTATGCCTCTATCCCCGGGCCTGAACTGGTGCAAAAGGCCATAGCGGCCGGTGTTGGCAAACATGTTGAGGGTTTTGCCGGGGCCACAGTTGATGCGCGGTATGCACCTCCTGTTTGGATTTCGGGAACAGTGGAGTCTATCGTGTATGGTGATAAAGACGCGGAGGTTGAGGTAGCTGTGCGGGTAGGAAGCGTGTATATTATCGTTACCCAAAAACGCAAGCCTTATCATAGGGAAATTGACTTTACCAGGCTGGGCCTTAATCCGAGAACAGCCGCTATTGTGGTAGTAAAGATCGGCTATTTGGAACCGGAGCTTTATGCGATGCGGGCGGATTGGATACTGGCGCTTACTCCGGGAGGGGTAGACCAGAATTTAGAACGGCTGCCGTATCACCGCATCCAACGCCCGATGTTTCCGTTTGATAAAAACATGAAAGATCCTGACCTTTCGGCCAGACTTGTGCCATCGTCTGATCAATGAAAAAAGTGTAAAATGATCCGATAATAGTGAAAAGAATTGGCTGCTTTGTCGCGTTTTCCTGTCTTGCTGCGTTATTAAATAAAACCACTTGGAACATGAAATTATCAATTGTAATTCTTTGTTTTGCGATACTGGTTTTGGGTTGCAAAAAAAACAATATTGCGCTTTATAAAAGCCGGGGAATTATTACCGGTTACGACCTGCGCTTATGCCAGTCACCGGAATGCGGCGGCTTGTTGATAACCATCACAAATGATACCGCAAAGAATCCCCCGCTGTTTTACCATATTAATTCAACGCTAACACAACTTGGTATAGGTGAAAATGCTAAACTTCCAATTAATGTCAGTTTGAACTATAAACCGGATACCGGGATATATCTTACGTACCATTACATTCTTGTAACCCAGATTAAGGTTATTAATTAAAGTATAAACCTAAGCAGATCGTAATTTCTAATGATTTAGTACTGCCCTATTAGTCTTTTGTTAACAATATGACCGTCATAGTTTTAACCCATACACCAGAACCGAATTTGTAAATGTGGCCAGATAAACATGCCCGTCGGCAACGGTTGGTGATGAAAATTTGGCATAATAACCAACTCCGTCTCCGTTAGTTTCGCCACTATTCCAAAGCTGTTTGGTAACATTGGATGCATCAAACGCTGCTAACAAGCCGGGCTGAAGGTTTGTGGTACCGTTAACCGGAAAGGAAGCCCATAAAATTCCCGTACCTGCAGTGGTGCCGTTTGATGAAACGGATAAATCAGCTCCGGTCCCCACCGGGCCGCCTCCGCCAAGGGTCTGCGAATTAGAAAACGTGCCACTGCTACGGTTAAATGAAAGCTGGCGCAACTGGTCCCCTTCGGCCCAAACATATACATATTCGCCGCCGCTATAAATATAATAGGCTGGCTGGCAATGCATTGTGGCCCCCGTTGGGATTGTCTGCAACGATTGATTAGCGGTATATGAAAAGCCTCCCATATTATCCTTATTCAATAAATATAAATTACCGTCTTTAGCTCCTGTAAAGTAAAAGTTTGAGTTTGGGATCAAAAGTGTGCCCATTACCCCATAATCCAGGTCATTTACGTTGAGGTCTAAATAATTGGTTGGCGTAAAATAACTGGCAACCTGGAGTGTTGAACCTGAAGGAGTTAACTTTAATGCGCTTTCCCCTCGATTAGTAAGGTCGGCAGGGTTTGAACTTGCAATAGCCTCCGCGGTCCCGTTACCCACCTCGGTGTAAGGAACCGAAGTCCCTACTGTTCCGTTGCCTGAAACAACATACAAGTTACCCTGGGCATCCGCAGCCATTCCCATGCCGCTTTCCCATAAACCGCCATTTTCCCCGTTTGGCGTATCGACATAAGTAGTTTGCTGCTGCAAAGTGGCTTCATTATACCCTAAAATCCAGCCGTGGTAGGGATTAAGATCGCAATGGGAAGAAAACGAAATATAAATAACACCGTTTACAAGTGTTAGGCCTTGCCGTTGATTGTTACGCTTCGGATCGAAGCTTACAACGCCATTTACGCTTCCATCGCCTGTACCGGGCAGACTCGCTTCGAGTTTTACAGGGCTTCCGGCCACGTCAGCGCCAGTTAGGATACTAATACCATGTAAATATTGAACAAAATTAGTTCCGTCGGTGCTTCTTGCGACAAAATACATCGTTTTGGTCACCGAATCGATCACAGGCGTCCCGACTATCCCTATACTTGAGGTAAAATCAGTGTATGGGGTACACCATGACGAATTCATATCCGTTCCGGTTGGAGGCCGCATGCCTTGAACGGTAAAGTTTTGCTTCCAGTATAAAGTTCCATTGTCGCCATCAAAGGCGTATACAGTATTATTGACCGAGGCAATAAATACTACATTATGGCTGCCATTGCTGATAGGTAAATTACCAACAACAAGAGGCTGGGCATAAACCTGGTCGTCAACCTGTAAGGTAAACAATAGTCCAAACTGCTTACTGTTAACATTAGCAGTTGTTAATACCGTTTCTTTGGTATTTAACCCCGCCCGGGTATTGTCATTATGCTGGGTAAGCACTGAAATGTGCTGGTTATTCACATAAGTGTTGGTGGTAGTAGTTGTCGTAACCACGTTTGATTTCGTTGTTGCCGGCTTTTTGCAACCCGCAGAAATCACTAAAAGAATTGCAAGGCTAATAAAAGAATTTTTTGTCATCATAAATTTGTACAATAAGTCAATTTCATATTTGGGGTTGCTTTTTAAGGCTGTTCATTTTCTCAACCGTCCAAATTAGCGTTTTCACTCACATCAGTGCCGATCTGGAAACCTCCGAAAAAAGGAGGCATCTTCAACGCTATTATTTTTTTGTGTGCTATATTTTATTTTAAACCGTAAACAACTACCTTATTTGAGAATGTTGCCATGTAAACATGCCCATCGGCAATAGTGGGTGAGCAAAATTTTGAATAGTACCCTACCGCATCGCCAGCGTTTTGGTTGCTGTTCCATAGCTCCTGGCTGGTATTAGCCGCGTTAAACGCTCTTAAAACGCCAGGACTGACTGTATCACCTGCATCTCCGCTGCTTGCATAAACGGCCCATAAAATTCCGCTGCCATTAACAGTCCCATTCGAAGAAACTGACAAATCCGCTCCGCAGCCTCCCGTTGGTCCCGGGTCAGAAGAAGAGAATGTAGTAGTCCCCAATGTGTTACTGCTGCGGTTTAACAGGTAGGTACGCAAAACATCATTTTCTGCCCACACATAAATAAGTTCATTTGTCCCCCCGTTATAATATGCCGGCTGGCAATGCATAGATACGTTGATCGGAATAGTTTGCAATACGGCATTCGAAGTAAAATTGTAGCCGCCCATATTATCCTTGTTCAGTAAATATAAGTTACCCTCCTTCGAACCTGTAAAATATAAACTTGAATTCGGGATCAAAAATGTACCCATTACGCCATAGTCAAGATCATTCGTATTCAGGTCTACATAATTTGAGGGCGTAAAGTAACTGCTTATCTGCAAAGTTGAGCCTGCAGGCGTCAGTTTCATGGCAGTTTCAGCCCTGTTTGCAGGGTCTGTCGGATTTGTGCTTGGTGAAGACTCAGCAGTTCCGTTTCCGATCTCGGTATATCGTATTGCCGTTCCAACCGTTCCATTACCCGACACCTCATAAAGATTTCCCTGGGCGTCGGCTGCCATGCCCATGCCGCTTTCCCATAAACCGCCGTTTTCCCCGTTAGGGGTGTCATTGTAAACAATTTGTTGCTGCAAAGTGGTAGCGTTGTACCCTAAAATCCAGCCATGGTAAGGGTTCCAGTCGCAGTGCGAAGAGAAAGTAACATAGAGCGTGCCATTTACCAGGGTCAAACCCTGCCGCTGGTTGTTGCGACGCGGGTCAAAGCTCAGCACGCCATTTACACTTCCGTCGCCCGTTCCCGGTACACTGGCGGCGATTTTTACAGGGCTTCCCGCCTGGTCAGCACCGGTAACCAGGTTAACCGCATGCAGGTATTGTATAAAATTGGTGCCATCGGTACTGCGCGCGACAAAATAAATGGTTTGGGCTGCCGAATCTATAACCGGAGTGCCGACTATGCCAATGTCATACAAAAAGTCTGTATAGGGGCTGCACCATCCCGAATTCATATCACTTGCAATTGGCGGTCGCATACCTGCTACTGTAAAGTTTTTCTTCCAGTATTGGGTTCCGTTATCGCCGTCGAACGCATAAACGGTATTAGCAACGGTGGCAATAAACACCACATTATGGGTGCCACCATTAACCGGCAAATTGCCCACAACAAGCGGCTGGGCATATACCTGGTCATCAACAGTTAACGTAAACAATTTCCCGAATTGCTGGGAGTTCACGTTGCCCGTCGTTAGTACCGTTTCTTTGTTGTTCAACCCAGCCCGCGTATTGTCATTATGTTGTGTAAGAACAGAGATGTGCTGCGTGTTTGGTTTTGTTGTAGTCGTGGTTGTAGACGTGGTGGTTGATTTCGTAGCTGCAGGCTTTTTGCAGCCAAAAGAAATCATTAAAACAAAAACGAGGGCAATAAAAGAGTACTTATTCATAATAAATTTTATATCCATTTAACTCAGTACTGGGTAGATGATATTTAATATTACTTATATTCAAACCCTGCCACATAATCATTTACACTCCTGTCAATTTAATAGTTATACGAAATCGCGCGTAAAAGGAGGCATTTTCCGCATTATTATTTTTTGGGTTACCATAATTTATTTTAAACCATAAACCAGCACTTCGTTTGAAAACGTAGCCAGGTAAACATGTCCGTCTGCAATAGTCGGAGAACAAAACTTGGCAAAATAGCCAACCCCATCACCTGAGTTCTGGCTACTGTTCCAAAGCTCCTTGTTCACATTTGCCGCGTCATAGGCCCTTAATATTCCGGGACAATTTTCACCGCCGGCATCTCCGCTTGTTGCATAACTTACCCAAAGAATACCGGTACCGCTTAACGTCCCATTTGATGAAACTGATATATCAGCCCCAACACTTCCCGTAGGGCCGGCATCCGGCGTAGTGGCTACTGTTGGTGTTAACGTCCCGTTGCCCGGGTTAAACGCAAATGGGCGCAACTGATCGGTAGCGGGCCATACATAAATAAATTGATTGGCGCCACCATTATAATAAGCTGGCTGGCAACGCATACTCTCATTCAGGGATATGGTTTGCTGAACGGCGTTTGATGTAAATGAAAAACCACCCATGTTATCCTTATTCAGCAAATATAAATTACCGTCCTTACAACCTGTTAAATATAAGCTGGTATTAGGTATCAAAAATGTCCCCATTACCCCATAATCAAGGTCGTTCGTGTTTAGGTCCACATAATTTGATGGGGTAAAGTAACTGCTGATTTGTAACGTATTGCCGGCCGGGGTTAATTTTAAAGCGCTTTCTCCCCGGTTAGTGGGATCGGTAGGGTCCGGGCTTGTCGTTGTTTCTGCCGTTCCGTTTCCTGTTTCTGTATAAGGTATTTGTGTGCCTGTAGTACCGTTACCTGTAACCACATACAAATTTCCCTGCGCATCGGCGGCCATTCCCATACCACTTTCCCAAATGCCCCCGTTTTCGCCGTTCGGCGTATCATTATAAACAATTTGCTGCTGCAGGGTTTTTGAGTTATAGCCTAAAATCCAGCCATGATAGGGGTTCCAGTCGCAATGCCCGGCAAAAGTTATATAAACAACACCGTTTACGAGGGTTAATCCCTGCCGTTGGTTACTACGGAGCTGATCAAAGTTCAATACGCCGTTTTTGCTGCCATCGCCCGTTCCGGGCACACTGGCTGTGATTTGTACCGGGCTGCCAGCTTGTTCAGCGCCGGTTATAATGTTAACAGCGTGCAGGTATTGTAAAAAATTGACGCCATCAGTGCTGCGCGCCACAAAATACATGGTTTGACCAGCCGAATCGATAACAGGTGTGCCTGCTATGCCAACGTTCGTAGTGAAATTCAAATAAGGGGTACACCATCCCGAATTCATATCGGTATTCTTTGGCGGCCTCATTCCGCTTACGGTATAGTTTTTATTCCAGTATAAACTGCCGTTATCGCCATCATACGCATAAACAGTATTATTAACGGTGGCGATAAATACCACATTATGGGCGCCATTGCTAATTGGTAAATTACCAACCACAAGGGGTTGGGCATATACCTGGTCATCAACGGTTAAGGTATATAATTTCCCAAACCGCTGCGAATTAACATTACTTGTTGTTAACACGGTTTCCTGGCTGTTCAAGCCTGCCCTTGTATTGTCGTTATGCTGGGTAAGAACAGAAATATGCTGGGTGTTTGGCGTGGTGGTAGTTGTTGTGATAGTTGTATTTGTCCTGCCAGGGGATGATTTTTTACAACCGGTATGAATAGTCACCATAATCGCGAAAAGCAAAACATTATTTCTATTCAAAAAATTGCCTTTAATCATTGATTTTTCGGACAGCGTTATTTTCGAAATCGGCTATGTATATATTAGCCTGCTTATCTAATGTTATACCCATTGGCTTAAAGAAGGAAGCTTCTTTGAGACTTCCATTTTTTGAGCCTTGCGTGCGGCTCCCGGCCACGGTTGAAACTAATCCGTCGGGCCTTATCTTTCTGATCATGTTGTTGCCCGCATCAGCGACATAAATGTTCCCGGTTTTATCTATTGCTAATCCGTCGGGGTGATTAAATGAGGCGGCGCTCCCTCTGCCATTAGCAGCCCCCCTTTTTGTTTTACCTGCGACTGTTGTTACTATACCGGCCGGACTTATTTTACGGATCATGTTATTATAGGTATCCGCTATGTATAAATTTCCTTTCGGATCAAGAGCGATACCTTGCGGGATAAAAAACGAAGCGGCCGTTCCGGCCCCATCTTTTGAGCCCGGATTAATATTGCCGGCAATGGTTGTGATCTTCCCGTTGGGGCCTATTTTTCGAATCTTATTATGAAAACTGTCTGTTACGTAAATATTACCGGCAGCATCAACAACTATTCCTGCGGGATAATCAAATACCGGAAATTTACCCCCATATTCCTCGTTCTTTTCCCACCTGCCAGCAACGGTAGTCACCAGGCCATCCGGACTAATTTTCCGGACCAGGTTATTCTGTTTGTCTGCGACATAGACGTCGCCCTTTTTATCGACCGAGATAGCGGCAGGATTAAAAAATGAAGCAGCGGCCCCTTTCCCGTCTTTTGAACCGGGCTGCCCGCTACCCGCTAACGTTGATACAATCCCTTCCGGGTCGATTTTCCGGATCAGGTTATTTTGAGAATCAGCTACGTAAATATTTCCGGCCGTGTCAGTGGCTACACCCATTAGGTTTGAAAAAGATGCTTCCGCCCCTTTTCCGTCTGCCGAACCCATAAGGCCGCTTCCTGCAAAGGTAACAACTGTTCCATGCCCGTTTTTTTTGTCGCAGGCCATCATCAACAGCATCCCGATCAATAGAAATGATAGTTTTTTTCTCATAAAAATCACGTTAACATGCACTACAGCTTTCCGGTGAAATGGTTAAAATCACTGTTGGTTTTTATTCCCAGGCAGTAGAGAAAGTCAAAATTTAGCAGGTTAATTGAAAATTCGCCTGTAGGTTTATTTCAAAAATAGCATATTTATTTTTTTGTTCAATTTTTTGTGCAATTAAATTTTTTCAGCCCGGCTATTTTATTCAATAATTAATTATTTTCTCTAATTGTTATTCCGGGTTTATTTATACTAAAAATAGTAGCTTAATGTAGTATGCAGGTTTTCTCAAGATTACTTAACAGCCATTGTTTAAGGGGTATTGTTCTGGAATTTATTATAATTTTAACTTTTTAAACCCGGTTGATTTAATCATTTATGCAAAAAACACTGAAGACGCAAGTTAATGTGTTGGTTTTTATCATATTCCTGCTTTTCCCATTTTGTGCATTTACGCAAACTGCGGGTGGGTTAATAAAGGGCCGGGTAATTGATGCCGGAGGTACGCCGCTGGTTAACATAAGTCTAAGGCTAAAGCATTTAAAAAAAACCGTCATTACAGATAAGGAAGGGAATTTTACGTTTCAGCGCCTTCCTGCGGCAAAAGATACTTTACTTATCTCAGCAGCTGGCTTCAAACAATTTACCCGTGAAATCATCCTGCATAAAAATGACACAGTTGATTTGGGCACAGTTAAACTTGAAAATGAAATAAAGCAACTGCAAAGCGTCGAAATTAAAGGCCGTTTGTCCAGTTCCTACAAAAGCGATAATTCATTTTTTGGCGAAAAAACAGAAGCGCCCACATTAGATATTCCGCAGGCTATTTCAACAATCACCAAAGAACTCATAGCCGACAAAATGGAGCTCACACTGAAAGACGCGATGAATGACATTGCGGGAGTAAACCAATACTCAGGCTTTGACGAATATACCATAAGGGGCTTCAGGGCCGAAAACTCCAGGGATATTGACGGGTTAAGGGGGTACAACACCACCTATACCAGCACCATGCTGGTGAACATTGAAAGGATAGAGGTAATAAAAGGCCCCACCGCAACCCTTTACGGTAACTGCGATCCGGGCGGGACGATAAACCTTGTCACAAAAAAACCATTGGATACTACCCGGGCAGAGATCAACCTTTATGGCGGGACCTGGAACCACGTGAGGGCGCAGGGCGATATAACAGGCCCTTTAAACAGCGGCAAAACACTTTTGGTCCGCTTTAACGCGGGGTACGATAATACCAATTCCTTTGTTAACGGGACTTATGCAAAATCGTACGAGATTGCGCCATCGATTACCTTTGTGCCAAATGATAAATTGAAGGTGAATGTTAATTTTTCGGTATCCAACATCCATACCGTGCTTGATCAGGGGCAGCCGGGATACGAAGAGAACAACAATCTTAATTTAACCCCGATCAATTTGACCCTGAGCCAGCCGGGCGATTACCTGCATGAAACCGATGTGGCATCCATTGTTTCGGGATCGTATAAGATCACAAAAAATATCACGTTCAACACCGGCTATCTCAATTACATCACCCAACAAAATGTCGCCAGCCACGGGTTTAACAGTTACATTACTCCCGATTCGGTTTCCCTCTATTATTTAACATTTAACTATCATACCGTTACCAGCACTTTAACCAATTATTTTACTTATAAAGTTAAAACAGGCAAAGTAAACCACCTGTTTCTGGCCGGTTTCGACTTTATTAAAAGCGCGGTCAGTTTAAACCAGCAGTACTATGAATTGCCGCAGTATGGTGTTGGGAACGGCATCGTAGGCACTTTCAGTTTAAAAAACCCACAATATTTTCAGAGTCCCGTTAGCACTTACCAGGTATCAACTTATGACAATGACGAGGCTGATGCAGACGATAATATTTACCATACCGAAGGTATATATGTGCAGGACCAGGCCACTTTTGATAAATGGATAATATTGGGCAGCCTGCGCGAAGAACATTATCTCGCCGACGACGGCACCGGCCTTAACGAAAAGGTGTTTTTGCCGAGGATAGGGGTTGTATATAAGATACAGCCGGATTTAAGTTATTATGCTACGTATAACAATGGTTTTGACGCGTTTGAGGCGGCAACTACCGCCCAGATTTTTAACGCCCCCCTTAAGCCGAATACCAGCCATCTGCTGGAAACAGGTTTAAAAGGGGATTTTTTAGATGGTAAGCTTTCCGCTTCCTTAGCGGTTTACCAGTTACTGCTGCAAAATGTGGCAGTAAGCGCCAACATCCCCAGCAACCCGAATTTATTTGTACAGCAGGGAGAAAACAGGTCGCGGGGCGTTGAAGCGGAGGCGACAGGGAATATCCTGCCAAACTTAAGCGTTAACCTGAGCTATGCTTATTGTTTGGCCATTGTGACGCAAAGCGAGGTGCCTTCGCAGATTGGCGCCCGTGTCGAAAATGCCCCGAAAAACGAAAGCGGCAGTTGGATAAAATATACTTTTACCAATGGCCGGCTAAAAGGCTTTGGCATTTCTGCCGGGCATAGCCAGGTAGGCGAACGCGCCACCCTCGATCCGGCGATTACGCTGCCGGGGTATTTTATCATCAACTGCGGGGTGCACTATACTTACAAACATTACCGTTTTGCTTTTAATGTTTATAACATCACCAACCAAACCTATTGGATGGGCGCTTACAACAATGTAGACAAATGGCCCGGCGCGCCGGGGAATGGGATGGTTAATGTGGGGTATGTGTTTTAGGGCCTTTTGTCTGAACCATGATTTTTAGAATTAAAGGATTGTCGTGATAAATTTCAACAGTTTAAGCAAGGATCAGGTAAATTCCTTAAATCAAGTAAATCAAGGTTCAGGCAATGTGAAATATTAATTTTACCTTTCTTTAAACTGCATCATCAGTGCCAAGCGAAATTATCAGCTACCACAAAACCCGCATAGCCCCAACACCAAGCGGCTTTTTGCACCTGGGCAATGTGCTTTCATTTGCAATTACCGCAGCACTTGCCAAAAAGCATTGCGCTAAAATACTGCTGCGCATCGATGACCTTGACCAGGCAAGGGCAAATAAACATCACGTTCAGGATATTTTCGATACCCTGAACTTTTTAGAAATCCCCTGGGATGAAGGCCCGCGAAATGAAAAGGATTTTGAAGAAAATTATTCGCAAACACACCGCATGCCTATGTACCGGGAGGCACTCACGCAACTGGCAAAAGAAGGGCTTGTTTTTGTATGCACCTGTTCCCGCAGTCAGTTGGAGAATAACCCTTGCAACTGCATAAATAAACATATTCCATTGTCGACTAAAAATGCCTGCTGGCGACTGATCACTTCAGATAAAACAAAGCTCGAAGTCAAAAACTATAATGGCGACAGATCAGCTGTAGCGCTACCCGGTGAGATGAAAAATTTCATCGTTAAAAAGAAGGACGGTTTCCCGGCCTACCAGCTTACGTCGGTAGTCGACGACGTGTTTTATGGTGTTGATTTGATAGTGCGTGGTGAAGACCTTTGGCCATCTACCCTGGCGCAACATGAACTGTCAATGGCGCTTCACAGAAAGGAATTTCAAAATATAGCATTTTATCAACATCCCTTGCTTATGGGTACAAGCGGTCAAAAACTTTCCAAATCGGCAGGGGCAACATCGGTAAAGTATCTCCGCGACAGCGGGAAAAAACCTGCGGATATTTACCGGCTCATCGCATCAATGCTCGGTAGCAATGAAAACATCAACGACTGGGAGCTACTTGCCGGAATAGTAGCCCCCCATCTATAACACAACGTTAAAATAAAACTTTTCATTAATAAAAATGCGGTTAGTTTTACGGCTCCTAATAATAACAGACAAATTTGAACATAGGAATTTACACTTACGGAACAAGGGGCGATGTTCAGCCGTATATAGCTTTGGCATTGGGGCTTATGGAGAAAGGCCATCGTGTAACCTTAGCCGCTCCTGAAAATTTCAAGGATTTTGTTGAAGGCTTTGGCATCGTGTTTCACCCGCTTTATGGGAACGCAGAAGAAGGGATGAACTCCCCGGAAGCGCAAAGCATACTGCAAACGGAAAATACAATTAAACTGATGAAGCATTTTTTTAAAATCCTTCATCAGTTTAGGGGACCATTAAGAAAGAGCTATATCGATAGCATCAGCAAAGTGGACTTTGTTATTGCAAACCTGGCTACCCTTCCAATTTTAAACGCAATTGCCGAAAAGCAAAACAAAAAAGTAGCCCTTACCTATTTCATGCCGCCGGTTGTCCCGACTGTTGAATTTCCGTTAAGCGATTTTGATTTTTTTAATTCTCCATGGTATAACAAGCTGACTTACAAGCTAACCCATATCTTTTACTGGCGATTTGTGAAAAAAGAGACAAACGAATTCAGAAAAGAATTAGGGCTGCCGGTTTTAAAAGAAAACCTGGTTGATTACATTGGCAAACAAAAACTGCTTGACTTGTATTGCTTTAGTCCTACCCTAATTCCCCAACCCAAAGACTGGGATGAAAACCACAAAATAACGGGCTTTTTATCGGTCCCGAATAAATACAGAGAAAACCATCCGCTTGACGAAATTCCGGAAGCCCTGAATACCTGGTTGCAACAGGGTGGGAAGCCAATTTACATGGGTTTCGGAAGCAATGGCATTGGCAACACGGAAAAATTTGTAACTGTTATAAACGATATTTTAACAAAAACCAATGAGCGGATTTTATTTTGCACAGGCTGGGCTTTATTTGGAAACCTGCCCGTACACAAAAATCTGTTTGTAGCAAAATATGTAAACCACGAGGTTGTTCTCCCTCAATGTAAAGCAGGGATATTTCATGGCGGCGCGGGCACGCTGGCGACCATGCTGAGAAATAAATTACCGGTAATTATTATTTCATTTTATACCGACCAGCCAACCTGGGGCAAAATCATTGAACGAATGAAATTAGGTGCTCATATCCCGGTAAAAAAACTTACTTCCGTCGGCCTGTTATCGGCAATAACTTATGCTCAAACCGAAGAAGTTAAAAGAAATGTTGCCACAATGGGCCAGCAAATTATAAATGAAAACGGACTTGAAAACGCGATAAACGAAATTGAAAAATACTTCAATGAAGCTACCGGCCATCCTTCAAAATAAAATACGGTAACCTATCCAAAGGCACTTCTATGGTATAAGTTTTACCGCCTGTATATAGTTTGCCATCATCACTTGTCCATTTCCCTTCTGGCAATATAACTTCACGGCTTTTTAATTGGTTATCAACCGGTGCGACCAAAATGTTTTCGCCCAGCATAAATTCGTTTTTAATCAGCTCAAAACTCTCGTTTGGGAAATAATATTCTAATGAGCTGATGATCGGATCACCAGTCTTGGCCGATTGCCGCGCCAGTTCAAGGATACGCGGAGTAAATTTTTCCCGGATTGCAACCGCTTTTTTGACTGCTGCGAGGTGTTCGGCATCAAGTACCCTCCAGGGCGCGGCGGAAAATTGCATCATTGGCATTAACGCATGGATTTGTGCAGACCGCACCACGATATCCTGGTTAAATGTTTTGGGATTAAGGAAACTTGTCCAGTTACCCCCGCCAACCATATCCGGGCACGAAAATGTGTAGCCTACCAATCCTTCTGTAATCATCTGCGGCATCAGCTGCTGCAATTGTTCCCAGCTATGGTCTTTGTCGTGAAGCCGCTGGGCAAGGGGTTGCCCACCCATTTTCCAGCAGGCGCGGTATTCGTTTAG
>Ga0302185_10001695_pt1 | contig 15164 bp, 18 predicted proteins | sample II_Bog_E1_1_FD_200231 | JGI IMG/M metagenome (GOLD analysis project Ga0302185, IMG submission 200231) | Peat permafrost microbial communities from Stordalen Mire near Abisko, Sweden - II_Bog_E1_2 | ecosystem: Environmental > Terrestrial > Soil > Wetlands > Peat | place: Sweden: Abisko... | reverse complement strand
TACTTATTTACGTAAGTTATTTCGTATGCGGAGTGCCGGTTGGTAACGGTTTGTTCATAAACATTGATATTTACGGTAATTACTTTTTGTGCCATGATGCATACTTAAGCCGGGAAAATCCGGAAGTCGAATTTACGCTTTGTTTCAACGTTTTAAAATATTTTTTGTGCTGGGAAACACTTGTTAATCTTCAATTGTCTGTCTGGAATTAAGAAATGACGCGGCATTAAAAAACGCTGGAACTAATAACGCACACATCTCAATTACGATTACACTTCTTTTACCAATGCTGAATTACCTGGTATATTGACATCGTTGGCTCCCGGGAAGAGTGGAAAGCTCACATAAAAGGTCGACCCTTTTCCGGGGGTGCTTTCAAAGCTAATTTTGCCATTTTGCAACTCTGTAAATTCCTTACACAACACCAAACCCAATCCAAACCCCTTTTCGTTTTTGGTTCCAAAAGCAGAAGTTACTTTAATCGAGAATATGTTTGCTTGTTCATCATACGGTATGCCCATTCCATTATCTTTTATGATGATGTGGCACATATGGTCTGCAAGCTCGTCAGATACGATAATCTCCCCGCCAGGAGCTGTAAATTTGATTGCATTATTTATTAGGTTTCTGATGACGAGTTGCAGCATATCGGGATCCGCCTCAATAAAAACATTGCTTTTAATTTCGTCGGTTAGTTGAATGCCCTTTTCAGTTGCTATTACCTGATGGATTTGGAATGTACTCATCAATGTCTCTTTCAGATTCACTTTTACCCGGTTTACCGTTACTCCCTGCATTTGTGCTTTACTCCAAAGCAGTAAATTCGACAGCATTTGCTCAGTATTTCGGGTCGAGGCTAAAAGGGATTGATTGATGGATAGCCGCTCGTTTTCATCAAGTTTAACTTCCAAAAGTATCTCCAGGTAATTTTGTATGGATGCAAGCGGCGATCTCAAGTCATGCGCCAAGATAGAAAACAGTTTATTTTTTGTATTATTTGCTATTTCAAGTTCTTTCGCCTTTTGCTCTACCAACCCCTTTTCGGTATGGTAGCTTTTCCTGACAGCTATCGTAACCAGAAAGATAAAAAATACGATAAAAACATAGGTCGCCGCAAAATCTATAAAGCGGCTTTTTGCATCAATATAGGTATTCATAATCAGCCCCTGATGCTGGTATTCGAGCGCAAGCAGCGTATTTACCATAAGTATATTAAGCGCTATCCAAAACCAGTATTGCCTTCGGGGAACAATGGAAATAGTGAGAAAAAAAGAAAGCACAAAAATTAAAAGGGACGGGCCGCTAATACCTGAATTATATTTAAAATTAACGGCCAATAAAAAATTTATGGCGATCATGTAAACAATAATGCTGGTGTTCAGCATCATCTTAACCCTGGAATAGTAGTAACACGTTATTGCGATAAAAAAAACCGTCAGCATTAAAACAACCAATTGCTGAATGCCCAGGATGAGATTTAAAAAAGCAGTAAAAAATAAGCCAATAGCAGAAATAAGGCAAATCGCATTAAATATCCTCGCCTCTAAAGAGAAAGCTTTGGGTTCACCCAGAATCTTTATCCAAAATGATTGCCTCATTGATTAATTTTTTCAGGCTTCATTGTTTATTTTATAAATAAATTTATAAAATATATATCAGTAAGCCAACTGTTATAGCAGGATTACCTTTAGTGGCGAATGGGGGGGAAAGACCTATGAAGATGGCGGGGTGATTCTGGAGATAGAACCGCCTAAACTATTAAAGTATACCTATTGGAGCAGCATGTCGGGCACCGACGATAAACCTGAGAATTACAACAATATAACGTACGAGTTGTGCGAGCAAAATGACATCACGGCCCTGGTGATTACACAGGAAGGTGTAAAAAGTGAACAGGCATTGGAACATTCGGAGCAAAACTGGACAGCCGTATTTGATGGGCTTAAGGAAATTTTAAAAAAGCGATAGCATATGCTATATTTATAGCATGTATTTTGTATCGGTAACCCGTTTACGCGTTAGGTCGTTGTTTTTTTTACCCCGGTTTTTTTGGGCTAACGAGGCGTCGATAAAATCGATCCGAAAAATAAATGGTTTTATTTCGGGGAAAGAGTTGATTGACAAGGGTCTGGTTTTTTGGACGGTGACGCTGTGGGAGACAGGCGAAGCGGTGAAATATTTCAGAAATAATGAACCGCACAAAACCGCTATGCGGAATTTGCCCTATTGGTGCAATGAAGGCGCTTATGTTCATTGGACTCAGGAAGAGGATTTAATACCGCAGTGGTCCGTTGTACATCAAAGATTGATCGAAAGCGGCAAAATAACCAAAGTGAAATTTCCATCAGAAAAGCAGTTGACAATGGATTATTCGCTGCCCTGTTGGCCTAAAGCTGCACGCCTGTTTAAAGGAATTAATATTCGTGTTGACTAAATCATATGAAGCCTGAAATTGTCAGATTGCCGGAATTTTTCGTTGCCGGAATGCCTGTACGTACCACCAATCAAAATGGCCAGTCACAAAAAGATATTGGCGGCTTATGGGGGAAGATTATGCAGGAAAGTTTGCTGGAAAAAATTAAGGGTAAGTTATCAAACGATACTTATTGTGTTTATACAGATTATGAGTCGGATTATTTAGGATCTTACACCTGCATCATTGGTTGCAAAGTTGATTCGCTCGATCATTTGCCGGATGATATGGTGGGCATCTCCATTGCGGCCGGTAAATACAAGGTTTACCAGCCGGAACGTAAATCCCCCGAAAAAGTTCATATAACATGGCAGGAAATCTGGAAAAGTGGAGTTAACAGGTCTTATAAAGCTGATTTCGACCTGTACAGTGCCGGTGCCAAAAGTTTTGAAGAAACAGAAGTGAAGATTTACCTGGCGATAAAGTAAAATACTACCTTACAAAAGCCAGCCTTTTCCCGGTTTCGCCCTCAATCAAGTTGCCTTTGTCCCATACTACATTCCCCGAAACAATAGTGGTAATAATTTTTGAATTAAAGGTAGTTCCTTCAAAAGGGCTCCATTTGCATTTGTAAAGGATATTGTCTTGATTAACCGTCCATGGCGAATTAAGGTCCACCAATACCATGTCTGCCCAATACCCTTCGCGGATGTAGCCGCGTTTTTCGACCTGAAAACAGTCAGCTACATTATGGGCCATTTTTTCAGCGATCTGTTCAAGGCTAATTTTCCCCTTATGATAGAGCTCAAGCATCGCCGGCAGGGCATGTTGCACCAGCGGCCCGCCGGAAGGCGCCTGCAGATAGGGCAATGATTTCTCTTCAATCGTATGTGGGGCATGGTCAGTAGCGATCACATCTATACGGCCATCCAAAACAGCTTTCAAAATGCCGTCCCTGTCTCCGGCTGTTTTTACTGCCGGGTTCCATTTGATCAGGTTGCCTTTGGTTTCATAGTCCTGGTCACTGAACCATAAATGATGGATGCAGGCCTCAGCAGTGATCCTTTTCTCCTTTAAAGGGATGGTATTGTCAAAAAGAGTTGTTTCTTTTGCTGTGGAGATATGCAGGATATGCAGCCTGGTATGATGTTTTTTTGCCAGTTCTACCGCCATTGAGGAGGACAGGTAACAAGCTGCTTCACTTCTTATTTTCGGATGCAATGTTACCGGGATGTTTTCGCCAAGCAATTTTTTGTAGTGCGCCAGGTTGCGTTGAATGGTGGCTTCATCTTCGCAATGGGTAGCTACCAGCATCGGCGATTTTGCAAAGATATTTTCGAGTGTTTTCGGATTATCTACCAGCATGTTGCCTGTAGATGAACCCATAAAAACCTTTATCCCGCAAACATTTTTAATGTCAGTCCGGAGTACCTCATCAATATTGTCATTCGAGGCGCCCATAAAAAACGAATAATTGGCCAGCGAATTGTTAGCAGCGATCCCGTATTTATCCTCCAGTAAAGTTTGGGTAAGTGCATTCGGGACAGTATTGGGCATTTCCATAAAGGAAGTGATTCCGCCTGCCACGGCCGCCCTTGATTCGGTATAAATATCGGCCTTGTGCGTTAAACCGGGTTCACGAAAATGTACCTGGTCATCAATACACCCCGGAAAGAGAAACAGTCCTTCTGCATTGATGGTCCGGTCGGCATTCGCATCTATCAGTTTATCAATACGATCTATAAAACCATCCTTAATGAGAATGTCGGCAATAAATTGTTTATTTTCATTTACGATGGTAGCAGATTTGATGAGAACAGAAGACATGATACAAAGGTAATGTGATCGACCGGGATTATGAATGAATTTTTTTCAATATTTTTTTTAAAACTTTCAGGAATAAAACAACCAAACCCAGCCTCCTTGCGTAAAAAGGCCCTTTAGTGACTATTTTATATACACAGGGCCAGAATGAAATTTAATATTCGTCAAAAACTTTTTTTATTCTCATTGATAGTTTTGGCGGGTAATGGGCTAACAGGGTTTGCAGTCTACCAAAGTAACCAAAGGCTCCAAAGGTCTGAAGAGTGGGTCCAGCATACAGAAAGGGTTATTTATCAATCGGGCAAAATACTGTCTATTGCTAAAGATATCGAAACAGCATCCGATGGATTTGTTATCAGTAATGACAGCACGTTCCTTAAACCATTATATCCGGCAGCTAAAACCGCTTTCACCAGTATTGACGAGTTAAAACAGCTTACCGTCGATAATCCAAAACAGCAACTCCGGATTGACTCTCTTGAACTATACATGCACAAGTTGCTCGAATTTTCATTTAAAACCGTTGGATTAAGAAGCAGGCAGGGGTTGACACCTGCCATTGCCTTTGCATCGCGCAAAGAGGGTAAATATTACTGCGACCGGATTAGTCAGATTATCGGTACGCTCCAGCAAACTGAAAATATTTTATTAACCAAACGCAAACAAACAAACGGGCACTCGCAGATCACGTTTAAACAGCTTTCCCGTGTCATTTTCCTTTCCATGGTAGCTATTACCATCCTGCTGTTAATTTTAATAGACAAATATTTACAGCAAAGTAAAGAAAAGGAAAAGCGAACAATGGAATTGGCGCTGGCAAACGAGGAGCGTACGAAAATGGTGGCCGATCTGATGTTGCGGAATATTGACCTGGAGCAGTTTGCCTATATTATTTCTCATAATTTAAGGGCGCCGGTTGCCAATATCCTTGGCGCATCGGGTGTTTTAAGCGATACTGATTTAAGTTTAACAGATAAAGAGACCATTATAAACGGGATCAGCACGTCTGTTTTACGGCTTGATGAAGTTGTAAAAGATCTGAATCGTATACTGCAGGTAAAAGGCGATATTAATGAGACCAAGGAAATTGTTCATTTTTCTACTTTGGTTGAAGAGATAAAGTTCAGCGTTCAGAATTTGGTTGATAAATATAACATTGAAATAAAGCATGATTTTTCCGCCATCAACAGTTTTTTAACGTTAAGGGGCTATTTATACAGCATTTTTTACAATCTTATTTCAAATAGTATTAAATACCGTAAAAAAGACACTCAATGCAATATTGAAATTAAAAGCAACCTCGTAAACGGCAAATTGGTATTAATATTTTCAGACAACGGAATGGGAATCGATCTTAAAAAAAGCGGCGACCTGATTTTTGGTTTATACAAACGGTTTCACTCCAATGCTGAAGGGAAAGGATTAGGCTTGTTTATGGTTAAAACACAGGTAGAAGCACTCGGCGGGAAAATAAGTGTCCGGAGCATTGAAAATGCAGGTACTGAATTCAGGATTGAATTTATATTATGAATCCCATTTGTTATACCTGATCTGCATGCTAAACATAAAACATACCATCGTACAAATAATTATACAATGTCGTTATTAACTCCAACAAAGTGAACACCTTTTAACGCGGATGGCTTTAATTTTAATTATCTATGTATAAATTTAACTAAAATTAAACAATTTCACTGGTTTCACAACGATTGGCACAAATTATGAGTTGTTACAATTATGGAAACAATACATAAACACAAGCAAATCACAATTCCCGACAGTCATATTTCGGACAGCGGCATGAAGCGCTTTCTTTACTGGTTAATTGTTTTTCTGGCGCTCATATCCACAGTATGTCTGGGAATAATTTTAATTCAATGGTGTATAGAAACACCCCGGTTTTAGAAAAGCACAGATAACGGTGTTATGATTTTAAAAAAAGAATTAGCATCTTCTTTATGGATTAAATATCCATGGATAATTATCAATTATCGTTTTGATCAGTATCGGGTCACAATTTTTTTTCTTCAGAAACCGGATAAGGTTTTTGAAATATCCGGTAACGCTTGCATCTGGTAAGTAGTAGTATCTTCCGTCTCTGATGATCTTGAATGTGCCAAACTCCAACCTTCCGGGCCTGCTGCTCAAACGGAAATTCGCATCATGCAGATATTCGGAGATGGTATTAAATGATTTTTCGTCGGTGACATATGATATCACCTGTAAGGTGTCATTTATTATTTCGATGGAATCTGTTGGAATCTCGCCGGTTTCAAAGCTTATATTGAGGGTGTGTACAGGCAGGATGCGCTCGCCGACGTGCAGGAATTTAATATAATGCTGATCGGTTGTCTGCCCATGTACGGCTAATGTTATAAAAACCAGGGTAATTAATAAAAGTTGTTTAATCATATCAGCAGCTGCCCTGACCGATGGGGCAATTTATATCCTGGTCGATTTTTAAGGCAAAATACCCAGCTATTTTTACAAAGAAAGTAAATATTTAATAATCGTGCCAAACTTTCATAATTTGTAAAATTATCCACAAATATCAGTGTTTTTACTTAAAGTAGTCATTTTTTCGCCACCAAAAATCGTTCGTCTGTATCCTTTCGGCCTTCACCTCGTCAGAAAAAACTATCTTTGCCCCATGGCTGTAACTTTTGAGGGTTTTAAATTTAACCGGCAGATATTGAATGCGATTGCCGATGCCGGTTATACCGAAGCAACGCCCATACAGCAAAAAGCCATCCCGCCAATACTTAACGGGCAGGACGTAATGGGGATTGCGCAAACCGGTACCGGCAAAACTGCAGCCTATGTTTTGCCCATACTGATGAAGCTGAAATACGCACAGGGAGATCATGCCCGCGCGCTCATTATTGCGCCAACAAGGGAATTGGCCATGCAGATTGAGGAAAATATAAAAACATTTGCAGCTAATACCGATCTTAGGGTGGTGGTACTCTACGGCGGTTTGGGCCCAAAAACCCAGATAGAACAGATCGCCAGGGGGATGGACATTATTGTAGCTACCCCCGGCCGTTTTATGGACCTTTACCTGGCCGGGCATATCGTTACCAAAGCCCTGCAGGTTTTAGTGCTTGACGAAGCGGATAAAATGATGGACATGGGTTTTATGCCCCAAATAAACCGCATTCTGGAAGTAGTGCCTGTAAAAAGACAGAACCTGTTGTTTTCAGCAACTATGTCGGATAAGATCCTTGAGCTTTCGAATAATTTCCTGGAGTTTCCAACCATTATAGAAGTAACGCCACAGGCAACCCCGGCACAAACGGTAAACCAGCATTTGTATTTGGTGCCCAACGTTAAAACCAAGATCAACCTGCTCAAAAAACTGCTTGATCAGGAGGATGACATCAAAAAGCTGATCATTTTTTGTAAAACCCGTATTGCGGCCGAAGATGTATACAAATTTTTGCTGCGTAAATTCGGGGAAAAAGATGTAAAGGTATTGCATGCCAACAAGGGGCAAAATACCCGTATTAATGCCATTAATGCATTCAAAAATGATGAAGTGAAAATCCTGGTGGCTACCGATGTGGCTTCACGCGGTATTGATGTAAGTGATGTAAGCCATGTGATCAACTTTGATGTGCCGGTGGTTATTGAGGATTATGTGCACAGGATAGGCCGTACCGGCCGGGCTTATCAATCGGGCGAGGCCATCACTTTTTGCAACCCGGCCGAGGAATATTATCTCCGTAAGGTGGAAAAACTGATCAGGCAAACCATTCCGGTGACACCTGTTCCCGCTGAAGTATTTATTGAAGCCACACCATACGAAGAAAAGCAGGACCAGGACCGGGAGATAGATATGCAAAAGCGCAAGGATGATCCTGATTTTAAAGGCGCATTCCACGAAAAGAAAACGCTGAACCAGCGCAAAAAATTTGATGCTGCTAAATCAAAAACGGGACACCATCCAAAGGAAAAAAGAACCAAGTCACCAAAATCATACCGGAAAAAACATTAAGTAAGATGAAGTTAAGGATCACCCCCCTCAATTTTGCAAGTGCATTTTTTTTATTTGTAGCGGTTTACAGTTGGGTATACGGCATAAAGGTGGCCGGTTCAAAACTGATCAATTTAGGAAATGCAATAGGCTGGATATTTTTGCTGTTTGCCTTTGTAGTGTCATTTATGGATCTAATGTTCCGTAATTTCTTTCCTGAGATCAAAAAGTTATGGATTGTGGAGCTAAGCTTTATAACTTTGGCGGCTGTTATATTTTTAATTGTTAAATAACGAAATGAAGAAAGCGGAGATAAACCATAGAACTCGACGACAACAATGTACCGGAAAACATTATGTGGGAATCCACTGACGCGCAAACCAAAGAAGCGCTCCCGGTAAAATCAATGATGCTGGCCCTTTGGGACCAGAATTATAAAAATACCCTGCGGATTGACCTTTGGACGAAAGATATGCCGGTTGATGAAATGAAACGCTTTTTTTACGAAACGTTGCAAACCATGGGCGATAGCTTTTTGCGCGCAACAGGCGAAACCAACATCGTTGAAGACCTGCGCGACTATTGCGCCCACTTTGCCGAAAAAATGGAAATAACCCAGAAATAATCATGCGCCTGAATAATTTGTTGTCCTTTATCGGCTTTGTCGTTCTGATAGCTGGTACCTACTGTCCCATTTTGAAACCGATCGTCGGGCATTGGGATGTGTATGACGGTAACAAACCCTATGGTATAGTGATATTGTTGGTGGCTATAGTCGGCATATCGGGGACCGTTTTGGGTCAGCTTACAATTACACGCCTTTCGGCCTGGCTATCGTTGGGTTTGGTCATTTTGTTTTATATACTGGCAGTTTTAAAAGTGCGGATGTCGTTCGATTTTATTCCGCTGCATTTCCTTGCACAATACCTTACTTCAAAAATTAAATTTACCTGGGGCTGGTATTTATTGTTCGGTGGCGCACTGCTGGCTGTTTTAGGTGTGATATTGGCGAAAAAGCCCGGCCTGAATACCAAAATTTCAGCGCTGGATTAACCAGTTTCAAAGGTCGAGCGTGGCCTGGCCTGCGCCAATTACTCTCGCTTCATGTTCAAGGAGCCATTTTTTACGCCAGATGCCACAACCAAAGCCTGTCAGGCTGCCGTCGGAGCCAATAACCCTGTGGCATGGCACTACAATAATGAGGTGGTTTTTGCCATTTGCCGAGGCGATGGCTCTTATTCCAAGCGGATTATTCATCAATTTAGCTTGCCGGGCATAAGTGATGGTTTTGCCGTAGTCTATATTTGATAATTGTTGCCAAACAACTTCTTGGAAATCGGTTCCTTTTTGCCTTAGCGGCAAATCAAAAACTTTTCTGTTACCTGCAAAATATTCATCCAATTGCTGCACAGCTTTTTTTAACAGCGGCGTATCAGCTGCGGTTTCTTCAAACTCACCGTCGAGCAGGTATACCGAGGTGATAAAATCATCCTCCTGGGTAATTCTGGCAAAACCAATAGGTGTTTTATGGTAGGTTAATGGCATCGGATGGTGAAATCTATCAGACAATAATACTGTTTTTTTTTGAACCTAATGAACAACCAATCCATCAACCCAATCAACAATTTATTACATTTGCGCTATGCAACTGGTCAACCAAACCTGGTTTTTATTAAAAAAGGAAATTGTGCTCGAATGGCGCTCAAAATATGCCTTTAACGGCGTTTTGCTGTACATTGTCTCCACTGTTTTTATTTGTTATATCGCTTTTAATTTAAATCCGGGGCTTTCAGGAAGTACCGGTTATCCTATTATCTGGAATGTTTTGTTCTGGATAATTATGTTATTTGCTGCGGTGAATGCCATCGCGAAAAGTTTTATGCAGGAAAGCAGGGGGCGCTTATTGTATTATTATTCTATTGCCAGCCCGCAGGCCATTATCCTTTCAAAAACCATCTACAATATCCTTTTAATGGCCCTGCTTGGCGCGCTTGCGCTGCCTGCTTACCTGCTATTTTTTAACAATACCATCGGCGATCCTTTGTTTTACTGTTTTGCTGTTTTATTGGGCAGTATTAGTTTTTCAACGGTTTTTACCATGATATCGGCCATCGCCTCCAAAGCCGGCAATAACGGCACGCTGATGGCCATTTTAAGTTTCCCGGTGGTTATTCCTGTCATCCTGCTGCTGATCCGTTTAAGTAAAAACGCCATGGACGGGATTAGCCGTAATTTTAGTTACAGCGGCATTGGTGTGCTCTGTGCAATTAACCTTATCGTTATTACTACCGCCCTGCTGTTGTTTCCATTCTTATGGCGTGATTAATTCCGGCAGGCCATGGACCTGTTTAACCCCTTTTTTGTAAATTAATGCCGCTTTGTCGCCCTGTAATAAGGACAAGCCGGTCTGTTTTGTTTCTTTGCCCAACTTTTTATACGAATACAAATTCCATATTCTCCTTTATAGCAAATAAATTACAGGCAATTTCATCTTTTATTCATTTTTTATGTGTTTTTTCGCACCAAAAATTTTTTTATAAATTTACACGATGCGATTCCCCTGGCTCATCTTCTTATATCTGTGTTTCCCATTTGTTGCTTTGGCGCAAAACGGAACAATAACCGGCGTGGTTACCAATGTCGAAAGCAAAAAACCACTTGCGCGTGCAAGTGTTTTCTTAAGCAATTCATCTGCAGGAACTGCAACTGCGGACGATGGCAGGTTTGCATTGTATAATGTGAGGCCCGGCCAGTATACCCTTGTGGTGAGTATTTTAGGGTACGAAAATTACTCAAAAATAGTAATGGTTGGCGACGAACCCATCAGGCTGAATATACAATTGGCACAAAAGCCATTAATGCTGAGGGAAGTTGATATTTCATCGGCTTCTGACTGGAAAAAGAATTTTGAGGCTTTTAAAAGGGATTTTATCGGATTTGATGAAAATGCCAAGTATTGTGAGATCACCAACCCGCATATCCTCAATTTGGCATACAATCAAACCAAACAAATTTTAAGTGCCAATACAGATCAGTTTTTGATTATTGAAAATAAAGCTTTAGGATACAGGGTTAAATTTTTGGTCGATAGTTTTTCGATCGATAAAATTAACGGTTTAGTCTCCCGGGCTGGCTCCCAGGTTTTTGAGGAGCTTCCGGGTAGCGAAGCGCAAAAGAAGAAGTGGCATGAAAAACGTGAAGAAGCCTATCACGGCTCACCCATGCATTTTTTTCGTTCGTTAATCGCTGACAAGTTTACGCAGGAAGGTTTTATCATATATCATTTCAACCGCTACCTGAATCCTTTAAGGCCTCCCGACAATGTCATCAGGCAAAAGGTAAAAGTATTTAAAGATCGCAGAATGATTGACTCCGCAAATTACTATATCAACCTTTCAAATATGTCCAAATATTATAACGAAAGTTTAGTAAAGCCGCCGTTATTTGGATTCGAAGTACTTACGGCTGGCGAAGCGCCGGGTTTATACGCTATTCATTTCCCTCATTACCTCTATGTAGTCTATACTAAAAAGACCGACGATTCATACGACCGGGATCTTTACAGGCCGATTGACCAGCCTAACTACGCGGTAAGTGTCATCACTTTAAACGGGCCGTTTGCACAATTCGATAAAAATGGAATTGTAGTGGACGGGGGGCCGATATTCGAAGGCGCCTGGGCAACGCAACGGCTTTCGGACATGCTACCCGTAGATTATGTGCCTGACGACGCTAAATAAATTTGCGATTTTATGCGTTAAGTATACAAAGCCCTGTTGAAGGGCTTTTTTTTGGGCTGCCTTTTTGTAAAAAGTTCTTTACATACCCTTTTTTCCTAAGGTAAACCACGTTTTAAGGCCTCCAGGGGCATAAATAAAAACAATTTAAAAATTCATTGTGCGTTAAACCGTTGATATAAAAATGGTCTAATGTTTATCTTTTTATTTTTCAACCTGATTTTATTTTTTCAAATTTAATACCCCTATGCAAAACAAAACCCTCATTATTTTAGGAATGCACCGTTCCGGTACTTCGTTAATTACCAATTGGCTGCAACAATGCGGGTTGGAGGTTGGACAAAGTTTAATGGGGGCAGGTGTCGGGAACAATGAGGGGCATTTTGAGGACATTGAATTTTATAAAATGCACATGGAGATATTGAAGGACAATAATCTGAACGACTCAGGCATAATCGATCACCCGGTAGATTCTATTTCCAGCTATCATAAGGAAAAAATCAAGAGTATAATAAAGGTTAAAAATAAACTTTTTGGCCAATGGGGATGGAAAGACCCGCGAACCTGCCTGTTTTTGAAACATTACCGTGAATTGCTGCCGCAGGCTTATTATCTGGTGGTAGTAAGGGATTATCATTTAGTAGTTGTTTCGTTATTGAAGCGAACACTATCCGAGCTCGACCTGCATTATAATACACAAAAAGGATTGCTTTCCCGTCTGGCCTGGTTTAAAGTTAGAAGAGAACTTTTTTATAGGAAATTTTGTCGCAGGCATGCCTCCTGTTTTTTAAATTCATGGATTGTTTATAATGAAAATATTTTGGATAATATCCAAAATATGTCTGATAAGAAATATCTTATTGTTGACTATGATATGCTTAAAACCAGCGATAGGGATGTTTTGACATTTTTAAACAGCAATTGGAACTTTTCACTGCATTATGCGGAATTTTCCAGTGTATATAAAGACAACTTGCTGGGGAAATCATTCGATGTGGAAGAGTATATAGAAGATAAGCAATTAATTAAAAAGGCCAATGGCGTAATGCAAAAGTTGAAAAATTATGCTATTGCCGGCAGGACTGAAGCCGGGCATCAACAGTTTCAGGCAGAGGTCTCATTTTCCTGATACCTGTGTACTTTCATTAGCAGTTTTTTTTTATGGTAGCGTATTCAACAGGTATCCCAAAATGGTTTTACCCTTATCGTCATTGATCTCGCATCTCCAAACAAGTTTGTAAACCGGCGAAACCTTATCATCGATATCTGCCTTCACGCTCGCTGTAAGGGGACTTAGCAGGCCGGAAAATTGCAGGGCATGCGGTAAGTCGGCGCTTGTTTTCTTTGTGTCGTCCCATTTTTCTTTTACTTTGTTATCATTCCTGTACATTTTTTCAAATAGATAATGGAACCAGAAATAGGGGTAAACGTGCAGGATTCGCCTGGTAAATAAACCAAACCAAATGTTTGAATCCTTTTTTGCGAGGTATTTTCCCAAAAACTTCCAGCGGGAGTTTTCTATTAAATAAAGCTTTTTATTTATTTCCCAATATTTATTTACTTCGTTTTTATAAGCGCAGGCGAGATAATTTTTTTGATGACAGGCCAAAAACCAACTGGCAATCATCCGGTCGGGCCCGGGTTTATTAAAAGCAAAAAAACCAGTGGCCATATATTCGCCAATCCAGGAGTCTAAAGGCCTCACGCAAAAACAGGTGGCATCAACCCAAATTCCCCCGTACGTTGCCAAAAGGTTAATCCTGATAATATCCGATTGGGCTTGTGGCGCGATATCGGGGTGTTTTATGATAATAAAATCCGCAAGGTTGCTTTCCTCCAAAAAAACCACCTTCCAGGTTGGATTATGCCTGGTCCATGACTCATAGCATTTTTTTACAACAAATGGTGCCGTTTCAATTCCCTGCAACCATAAAAACCAGATCGTTTTCGGGAATTCATTTAATTTATCCATCAGCCTTATTTTGGGCAAGGTAATTATTTTCACCAGTATGAAAAATAGGTTCCCTGAGATCATTTTGTTCTCAAATAACGTGACAGCGCTGGTGACGGCGGGAAATTACAGGTACATTGGTCAAACTGATTTATATAATCCGCTAAAAACATATACCTTTACCTCATCAATCAATATGAAATTTATATATCAAACCTGGTGGAAAGTATTGGCGGTTGTTTTGATACTTTATACTTTAATTGCAGGCCTTTTACTTGGTGTACCCCGGTTGCCCATTGTTCACGAAACAATAAGAAATACCTATTTCCATGTTCCAATGTGGATAGCGATGTTTTCGGTTTTTACTATTTCGGTAATTTACAGTATTAAGTACCTCAATACCGGAAAAGAAGAATACGACCTGATAGCAGTGGAATGCGTGAATACAGGAACATTTTTTTTTATTTTGGGACTGATTACCGGCATGTTATGGGCGAATTATACCTGGGGATCGTTTTGGAGTAACGACCCTAAACAAAATAGTGCAGCCATAGCCTTTTTATTATATTGTGCATATGCGGTATTGCGAAATTCAATTGATGAGGAACAGAAACGGGCAAAGATCTCGGCCATCTACAATATCTTTGCTTTCCCGATAATGATTGTACTGATCATGGTATTGCCCCGTATGACCGATTCTCTGCACCCGGGTAACGGTGGAAACCCGGCATTCAGCAAGCTTACAGACAACAGGATGCGGTATGTATTATATCCTGCTTTTATTGGATGGGCCTTAATTGCGGTTTGGATTGCTTCGCTCCGCTACCGCATTCGCCTGATCGAATACAAAAAGAACGAAATAAATTAACATGAGGAAAATATTGTTTTTAGCACTTTTGCTGTCGGCGTCGATAAGCGCTTTTGCGCAGCAAAGCCAGCAAGTGGAGATGGCCGATGTGATGCGCAGCTCCGGTAAAATATATGTGGTAATCGCTATCATCGTGATTATTTTTACCGGATTAGCTGTTTACTTGTTCTCGATCGACAGGCGATTGAAGAAGATCGAAAAGGAAAAGTAGTTCAAAAGATTAGCCTATTCAATTTAAAGCCGCATCTTAAGGCAAGAATTTAGATGCAAAGTGAATTTGACAATAATATGTTTGCGATATTGGTAAAAAATGTGCCAAATTTGCACCGTTTTTTAACAATTTAATAATTTTCAAAAAAAATTTATGGCTAGTTATAATCCGGCAACTGATCACA
>Ga0302185_10001693_pt1 | contig 15179 bp, 13 predicted proteins | sample II_Bog_E1_1_FD_200231 | JGI IMG/M metagenome (GOLD analysis project Ga0302185, IMG submission 200231) | Peat permafrost microbial communities from Stordalen Mire near Abisko, Sweden - II_Bog_E1_2 | ecosystem: Environmental > Terrestrial > Soil > Wetlands > Peat | place: Sweden: Abisko... | reverse complement strand
TAAAATTGTACCGATACAAAATAATTGATCGGTCTTAAATTTCTCTTATTTTAGCAAAGTGAGGTGCAACATACAAGATGGAAAATAATTTCGTTGATTTTGTATCAATACAATTAGCAAAAAATACCAAAGAGGCACTTTATGTACAACTATACAATCAGCTTTGTGAATATATCAAACTTGGTCGTCTTGCGCCCGGTTACCTTTTACCGCCCGTACGAAAATTTGCCGCATTTTTAGATATTAATGCCGGAACGGTCGTCAGTGCCTATAAGGAACTTGAAAAAAACGGCTATATTTTTTCACGTTCAGGCAGTGGCAGTTATGTCGCTGAATCAAATACCTCCATTGATGAGGAACAGCCCTTAGAGATCAATGATCGAAAAATCGATGACCCCGAAACTTTGTCACTGCTTGACTCTGCAATGATAAATATGGCTAGTATCTCGCTAAATCCAGATATTGTTTCCGTCGAAAAATTTAAGCAAGTCCTTATTGAGGTCCTCGACCGTGATCAAGGTTATGCCTTCAGTTATCAAGAAAGTCAGGGCTTTTATCCCCTTCGTGAATCCATTACTGCCCATTTAAATAAAAGCGGCGTGAAAACAACACCCGATACCGTACAGATTATATCCGGAGCCCAGCAAGGTATCGACATCGTCGCCCGAGCTTTATTGAATTATGGTGACTATGTTTTTACTGAAAGTCCAACATACCCCGGAGCCATTGATGCTTTTCGCTCATGCGGAGCCAAAATTGTTGATATTAAGCTAGAGTCAGATGGCATTGATATTGATGATCTCGAAAAAAAGCTCCGTCAGTTTCGCCCAAAATTAATTTATGTTATGCCAAATATCCAAAACCCAACGGGGATTTCCTATTCAATCGCCAAACGAAACCGCCTAATGGGCCTTGCAAGATATTATAATGTTTTTATTTTGGAAGATGATTACATTAGTGATTTATCGTATGACAAAAACGTCTTGGCTCCACTCAAAGCCCTTGATCGTGACGACCGTGTCATCTATCTCAAGAGCTTTTCAAAAATATTTATGCCGGGACTCCGTTTAGCTTTTTTAACAATGCCAAAAGTTTTTGCCGCCAAATTATTAAACGTAAAGCACCTATCCGATATATCAACCTCCGGACTTACCCAAAGAGCATTTGACTTATATCTACGACAAGGCATCTGGCAAAAACATCTTGCCGAAATCAAGCAAACCTACCAAATACAATTTGAATTTACCCTACAATCTATTGCAAAATACCTGCCGAAAGATGTCCACTTCATCAAGCCCAACGGAGGGCTGTCCATCTGGTTTACATTACCACCAAATATCTCAGCAAAAAGCATCACAGAGCTCGCCCACCAAAACGGGGTACTGCTAACCGAAGGCTCACCTTTTTTCCCTCGCCAAACCTCGGATCAACATATTCGGATCAGTTTTGCCACCATTCGTCTGCAAGAAATCACTGCCGGTATGCAAATCATCGGAAAAGCCATTGAAATATGTTCGCATCTGTAAAATTATGTATAAATCACTTGATTTTTTCTATCAAACGCACTATAATATGTAGTGTGTTAATCGGGATGTAGCACAGTTTGGTAGCGCGCATCGTTCGGGACGATGAGGTCGCAGGTTCGAATCCTGTCATCCCGACCAGTTTTTAAACAGACGACGAGTCATAATAAATTATGACTCGTCTTTTTTGTGTTCCAAATTAATTTATCAAGCACTCTTGCTGATAGCGGCTGTAAAAATATTTTCCAAAAGCGTCAAAGCACCACGATAGCCAATATAAGTCTTATTCAAAACCACCTCATACGATGCGGGAAAACCAATCTCAACAATATTTCCATTTAAAGCTTTCGCCGTATCTCGTTCCCACGTTGTACCAAAAATAATCGGTGGTTTATGACCGAAATCTGTTTTTCTTAGGATTTCTCCCACAATATACCCATCTTCCACAAATTCAACCGTCGTCGCTACATCTTCCGCCAAATGTGCATATTCCTTTGCAATCGCCTCACGATATTTTTCCGGAGCTTTATCGGTAATGATCTGTTTCCCCGGAATAAGTCCTAACTGATTTACCAAAAATTTATTGATTGCTAAATTATAAATGCTATCTCCCACTACTGCATACGTTGCGGGCAGACCCCACCAATATTCGGCATAAAAATCCGTAAAGTGCTCTAAATAATAATAATATTCTTTTTCTTCTCGTTTAATGAATTCATCTACATGTGTGATATCCAAACCAGCAAATTCAACAATTTGGCGTAAAAACTCTGCTGTCTGTCCAGCACCAATTGGGAGCACTGGAATATGCAAATACGGCTGATTATATTTCTTTTCTAAATATTTTGCTGTACTTAAACCCATCCAAGGTGAAACCACCAAATTGAATTGTGCATTTGGTATAGTTTTCCATTCTTCAATTCCTTTTGAACCATTGCCAAATAAAATATTAACTTGAAACCCAGCCCCTTCAATGACACGTTTTAGTTCTACCAAGTCACCACGCCAAAAGGTATTTTGAAAAGGCAATTCTGACCACACATTAATTAATCCCTTGATTTTTTTATCTTTATCAACTGCATATTTATCAACATATTGTTCAATGATTGCCTCAGTAATAATTTCATGCCCAATAAAATTATTACCTTTAAATCCCCCTGTTTCAGCGTATACAATCGGCACATTTTTTTCTTGGAACTTACTAACGACCGAAGATACATCATCGCCCACGATTTCGCCAATGCAGCCATTGAGTACTACAAATAAATCCGCTTCCATAATTTTAAGCGTTGCCGAAATCAATTCGCTCAATTTCTTTTCACCGCCAAAAATAACTTCATTTTCTCCAAGATTATCGCTCGGTGTAACCGAACCGCCAGCATAACCACCCCCTTGGAATCCATTATAAAAAGCTAAACTTGTATATTGTTTATCAACGCAGCCTGGTCCGCAATGCGCAATCGGCATCGCTCCCGGAATCGCCGTAACGGAATGCAAGGCTCCAAGTGCGCAGCCATAACGAACCTGATTGATAGAATTTGTCTGTCCATTTTTATCCTTATTTATCGCCATAATTTCCCGACTCCCTTACTCATTGATGACTTCTGGATGTTTCGCTAACAGATATGGATCTTTTTGTTCCAGCCACCATTTTTTATATGGTAATTTCGTATGTGCTTTAATATCATCATGGAATTTTTTATGTGCCAAAACATCTAAAATCGATTCACCCAAATTTACAATACCATCATAACCAATAGCAATATGTTCATCGCCAAGCGGTGCTGCCGGAATCCCCATTCTGGAAGCAAGCGGCGCCAACCCATTATGACGAATCAAGATAAAATCAGGATTCACTTCCTTAAGTAAACCATAAAATTGATACTGTTGCCGATTACTCACATTAAAGGAGCCGACATCCCCATAATTTTCAATTAAATGCCCCAAAGAATCTTCCCGTGGGTCGCCACTATCATAAACAGGGTCATGATGAAAGACAAGGGACCCATTGACTTCAACGTCCAGTTCTCTAAGGACCTGAATAAGTCCATGTGCATAGGCCGATCCAGTTGCTACATACCCTTTGATGCCTTTGAGCTTTTGCTTAAGTTCCGCAATTCGTGGTGCAACACGCTTGTGCTCGGCCTCAATGAATTGTTCTACCAGATCTTCGCGATGTGTGACTTTAGCAATTTCACGAAGCCAAGCATCCGTACCCGCAAAACCGTACGGCATCGGAGCTTTTACTTCTGGTACGCCAAAATGCTGTTCTAATGCTGCCGCCATATAGGAAGACAATGTATAACAAAAACCAACCGTCGCCGCTGCTTCCGAAAGTTGTTCCAAATCATCAACCGAAGCTAAATCAACAACATAATTCACCCGCAAATTGAGATTTGCCAGCATTGGTGTAAATACATCGGAACCCCAAAGATTGATGACATTCACCAAATCTTCTTGTTTTTTTGGATTACGCTTCACAAGCTGTCGCAAAATACCATGCTGCGTCGCATCAAAACCAGTACTCCAATGCTTCGAACGAAACCCTTCGCAGGCAATCGGAATAATGGGAATTTTAAGCTCTGCTTCTTTTTCACGCGCAATACTTTCCATATCTTCACCAATAATTCCTGTTGCACACGATGTGGCAATAAAAATCGCTTTGGGTTGATAGCGTTCCCAAGCATCATCAATCGATTGTTTCAATTTCGCCGCAGCACCAAAAACCATATCACTTTCAATCAGGTTTGTATTGATGATACGAATATTTTCAACTTTATGATGACGCATCGCTAAACCATTTCGATAAATGGAATTATACGGGACCTGTCCCGCCCCGCAGCCAATCGGTGAATGTTGAATCAAAACTGCATCCCGGACATTACCAGCTTGACACTCTACCATCTGTTCGCTGCAAACCGAACCCTGCGTAAAAGGACCTTTGACTTCACAAAGGCGGCAGCCGTCTTTCTTCTTGCCGCAGGCACGGCTTTCATAACCAGACTCTCTATGCAAATCACTTGCTTTGCCATCCCAGGCAATAATAGTCCCCAGTCGATGTTCCCGGCTTTCCACTTCGGCAATGTCCAAATTAATTTTCTTTGGCATAGTTTTTCACCTCATTATAAAATATCTATTTTCCTCAAAAAAAAGGCAAAGGATACAGGAAATAAATTCCTATAACCTTTGCCTTCAATTCTCATGATCAGCAAACGCTGGGACTGGATTTTATAAAATAAATAATAGCCTTACCTTAAATACCTTCGCCATCCAATCCGGTAAACTCTTGAAAGCGATGTTTTTCGGTACGTTCAATTTGAATGATTTTTCCTTCTTTGATTACAATGACAATCTGTCCATATTCTAAATCGCCAAATTCTTTTTGAATCTTTTTGCCAATTTGCGTATAATCTGACTTTTTCTCTACATTCAGTTTTTGATCGCGAGTGACCATATCACATGGTCGTATTTTCTCGTTGCGTTCAATTTGGACCAGACGAAAATTCTGTGTAACAAGTGTTACATTGCCATGAAAGGTCGTTTTTAAAACGTCTACAATCTGGTCCATTAAATGTTTTGAAATCGCTGAATTTGGATTTGTCCCAATCTGTATTTTTCTTACAGCCATTAAATTCCCTCCTAATAATAACTACCAAAAATAAAGAAAAACTAAGCATGCAGCAACATGCCTAGCCTTCATTTTTTGATCAGCTAAACTTTAACAGTTCTAGAGAAATAGCAGATCTTTTGTTTTACGCTCAAAAAAATTCCTAAAAAATCCATCTTAGAAACTATCATTAAATGCAGCAAAAGTCTGGTTAATATTGCCATTACACATTCTTTTCGTATTTAAAAATTAACCATATATGATTAATATGTTTATAATTATAGTTTGACTAGCTTAATTTGTCAATGTTTTTCATACTAAAAATATAGTATTACTTTGTTTTGCTTATACCAGCGCCTTTAATCTTATTTTCTTCTAAAAAAAAATCATAAACGGCAGTTAAAAAAGCTTGCCGTTTATGCTGATCTATGCCTATTTTTATTTTTTGATATAAGCAAATGGTTCTTTTTCATACCATTCATCTCGATAAGGCAAGGATCTGTATTTACTCAAATTTTTATTAAATTGACTATTTTTCATAATTCGATTAAGGCGTCTGGCAATTTCGTAGGTACCAGAATAGCCAAGATAATTATAGCTTGGTCCATAAAGCGGCAGCACGGGCAGCCCATGTTTTGCCGTAATATTGCCGGCTCCTGTATGAATAATGAGTACATCCGGTTTCAACCGCCTTACAAGATTAACCTGTTCAAACGGATGCTGCGTGGCAATATTAATATAAATATCATCACTATTTTCCAATGATTCAAAAATCGGCTTAACAAATTGATCAATATGATGCCCTTTGAGTCCTGCAATTTCCATTCCAAGGTCTTGCACGACTTCTGCCGTTGCAATAATCCTAACTTCACCACCACTTATATAGGCACGTTTTCCTTTAAGTATTTTTCGAAATGGTTCAAGGCTGCGATCCAAAATAGCATTTTCTTGTTTTATAAGGACCTTAGCTTCTTCCACAACTCCAAAATTCTCAGCGATTTTCAAAAGCCAGCGATTGGTATTTTTGCGACCAATGGGGATTGTATCAATAAGATATGGAATGTGAAAATGTTCGGCAATATATTTTAGATAATAATCATCATGTGTACCGCAGATACTCACATTAAGTGATGCCTCAAGTGCATTCGAAAAATCATCTAAAGCGGAATAGCAAGGCAAAAAATTAACCGTAAGATCAAGTGCCTGTAAAAGCCGTTTAATTTCAATCTCATCCGCCCGACTCATCGATCCCACATTAAACACATTGACCGTGCGGCTAATTTGATATTGTCGCTTTTGTTTATCAAATTCACTTTCTGTGAAATATTCATCACGCAGGCGATACTTGGTAAGTTTTTTGATAATGCCATTATAAACCGCATCATAAGCTGTGGCCATCAGCTTTGTCTTAAAACCTTCACAAATAATCGGTACTAATTCCGCCGCAGTATCTTGTTGCAAACCATCTAAAATAGCATCCACATCATCCCCAATCAAAGCTGGCACGCAAGAACTTGCTACCACAATGGTTTCCGGGCGAAATTCCTTGTCGGCATAAAGAATCGTCTCACGAAGTTTTTTTTCGCCCCCGGCAATCACATCCGTTTCATCAAGGTTAGAACTCAGCCATATGAGCCCTTCTGCTTTAGGATCACGAAGCCGTTTAAAGGCTTTACCTGTACCAACATTACCAGTGGAACAAAAACCGCAGCCAATCGGACCGTGCATAATTACAACGGTATTTCTCAAACTATTTAAAATCCCCAGGCTCAGCGTAAACTGGCAGCCATGGGTTTGGGAAAAACTGCGATTGGCTGCATTCAAACAACCACCATCTTCTTTGTCCAATGTACTTCTAAGTTCAGCACATGTACCACAAAAGGCAATTCCAGCCTTCAAACGTTCTTCTCTGGGTGGTGCTGCATTCTCAATTGTCATATCCAATCCCTCCCCTCATCTTCCAGCTACCAATGAACTAAACACATCTTCGACCAATGTCAATCCGCCATTAAACCCAGCATAAGTTCTGTTGAAAACGACTCGATTGGTTACGGGAAACGCCAAAGTAATAAGCGGATACTGAAATTCATCCGAAAGTTCTTTTTCAAATACACTGCCTAAAATCACACTAGGTCCCAGCGAATCATAATATTTCTGATTGCTGTCTTTTTCCCATATTTCGCTCAAGTATCGCCGAACCGATGATGTATCTGTATCAAACCGTACCGCTGGCTTAAGACCTGATTCATAACCATCAAACCGTTTAGTTAATAGATCTTTTTGTTCCTCGGTTAAAAAATCTGTAATCACCGTAAGTTGTGGCAGCCAGCCAAGTTCATCAGAAATAAATTCACTGATAGCTGGTGCATAATTTGCATCTGCCACAACCACACCATAGCGCTGAAAATCAACATCATTATAAATATCGGCAACTCTTTCTATATAGTCAAAATAAACATCTTGTTCTTTTGCTAGAACTTGATTTATTTTATTTTCATCAATGGCAAAATGTTTTCCGATGACACGAATAAATTTTGCAGTTTGCAGATAACCAACTGGCAGTGCTGTCCTGATATAAGGAATGTGATGTTCTTGTTGATAGGCTTCTGCTGTAAGAGATGCATAAACATCGGAAACAACAATATTCAGTGCTGCATCCGCCGAATTTTTAATATCATCCAGCGTCTCGCCTTCGCCAAATAAAGTATTCGCTTCAATACCAATCAAATGCAGGACACGCTTGATTTCTTTTAAATTACCTTTCCAAAAAACATCTTGTCCCGGCACAATACCAAGGATATTGACCTTTCGCTCTGTTTTTTGTTTTTTCGAGATCACATATTGCTTCACGAGTGCTTCCATTAAAATATCATATCCATAATACGAATTTCCTTTAAAGCTTGGTGTTGACACAGCAAGAACAGGTTTATTATGATCCGCAAAAGTTTTCGCTACCGCTACAGAATCATCACCAATCATTTCTACCATACAACCCGTAACAATAACATACAAGTCACCGTCCATAATCTCAAGCGTTGACTGTATTTGTTCTGCCAGTCGTTCTTCACCACCAAAAACGATATCACGTTCAACCACATTACTGCTTGGCGTAGATGCCGCTCCACAATAACCACCACCCAGATATCCTGACCCCGCATTGGTTCCATTATAAATATTGTATCCGCAGCCAGCCGATGCATGAATGATTGGTATTGCTCTCGGTATTGCTCTAAGTACGCCGAGTGCTCCAGCCATAGCACAGCCATACCTCGGTCTGTCAACAAACTTACTCATTGCGGCTCCCCCACTCTATATCAAATGCGATAATCATCTTCCAACGTATCCATAAGTCCAAATTCCATAAGAATTTCTTCGAGACGTTCCTGCGTCATTGGTTTTGGAATAACAAAATTCTTGTTTGTTTCGATCTTATGTGCTAATTCACGATACTCTGCCGCCTGTTGTGCTTCCGGGCGATATTCAATAACTGTTTTCCTGTGAATTTCAGCTCGTTGGACAATATTATCGCGTGGGACAAAATAGATAAGCTGCGTGCCAAGCTCAGCCGCAAATGCTTTTAAAAGATCGACTTCACGTTCTACATTACGACTATTGCAAATAATCCCACCGAGTCTTACAACCCCTTTATTCGCATATTTTTGAATCCCTTTGGATATATTATTCGCAGCATATAAAGACATCATTTCCCCACTTGCTACAATATAAATTTCTTTCGCTTTCCCTTCGCGAATCGGCATCGCAAAGCCACCGCACACAACATCCCCTAGAACATCATAAAATACATAATCAAGATCTTCCGTATACGCTCCTAAACGTTCCAGCAGTCCAATTGATGTAATAATACCACGACCAGCGCAGCCAACACCAGGTTCCGGTCCACCCGATTCAACGCAGCGAATCCCATTATAACCTGATTTCAAGACACGCTCCAAATCGACGTCTTCACCTTCTTCACGCAGTGTATCCAGTACTGTTTTCTGAGCAAGTCCTCCCAATAACAATCGTGTTGAATCCGCTTTCGGATCGCAGCCAACAACCAGAACATGTTTACCAAGCTCACTAAGTCCTGCCGTTAAATTTTGGGTGGTCGTCGATTTACCGATTCCACCTTTACCGTAAATTGCAATTTGTCTCAATACTTTTTCTCCCATTTTCTAGTCTCCTTTTATTTTTCATAATGTTAATTTGGCACTTGTTATTTCGATCAACTAAAAATTTATGTTACATTTAATACCAGATTGTACTTTTTTCCTGCGGAATTTTATTAAATAAAACTGTCGACAAATAACGTTCTCCCGTATCGGGCAAAATAGCAACAATCGTTTTCCCTTTATTTTCAGACCGTTTGGCAATTTTTGCTGCAGCAAAAGCGGCTGCGCCCGAAGAAATACCCACCAGTAAGCCTTCAACTCTTGCCAAAACACGAGCTGTATCGATTGCTTCTTCATTTCGTACCTTATAGATTTCATCCACAAGATTCAAATCCAAAACTTTAGGTACAAAACCAGGACCAATACCTTGGATTTGATGAGCACCCGGTTTACCACCTGATAAAACTGGTGATGAGGCTGGTTCAACGGCAACAATTTTGATTTGTGGATTTCTCTCTTTCAGCGCAGCTGCTATCCCAGTTATTGTTCCCCCTGTACCAACACCCGCAACCAGAATATCCACCTTGCCTTTTGTAGCCTCCCAAATCTCAACACCGGTTGTTTTTTTGTGTATTTGAGGATTTGCTGGATTTTCAAATTGTTGCAAAATAATACTTTGTGCAATCTGTGTATTTAGTTCTTCAGCCTTGCGGATTGCCCCTTTCATACCTTGTTCTCCTGGAGTTAAAACCAATTCTGCGCCTAGCGCTGTCAAGAGCGTTCTACGCTCCACACTCATTGAATCAGGCATCGTAATAATCAGTCGATACCCTTTTGCTGCCGCAACAAATGCCAGCCCGACGCCAGTATTACCACTAGTTGGTTCAATAATGACCGAATCTTTTGTAAGGGTTCCCTTCGCTTCTGCATCTTGAATCATCGCATGAGCAAGCCGATCTTTGATACTGCCGAGTGGATTAAAATATTCTAATTTGAACAAAAGTTCGCTTTCTTCCACTTTTGCTAATTTCGCAAATGATTTTGATCTCAATATTGGTGTATTCCCGATAAGTTCTACTAAATTATCTACTATACTATTAGACATTTATTTTCCCCCTGCAAACACATATGATTTTCTGTCGGTCCCAGCCTGTATGTCTCAACCATGTGAAAATGTTTCCTTGATTACAAGCTGACCCAGATAAACCTGCTCACTAAAATTGCTTTTCCCCGGAACCCCTACAGCATCAGCACGACATCTCTGGCAATGGCGGAAGACATCTATATATTTTTCTGCTTCACGTCTTGCTCCATCAATATCATTACACCCCGGTTCCTCACAATCTTTTAATTTATGCTGTGGAATCAGCGGAATAATATTGTATAACGTTGCCCCAGCTGCTTTGACTTGTCTGGCAACTTCCTTTATATGGAACCTGTTGATTTCATTTATTAATACCGTATTGATTTTTATGGTAATGCCAGCATCGGCTATTTTCCGGATTCCAGCTAATTGATTTTTGATCAAAATATCAGCTGCTTCAGTGCCCTCATAGCGTTTGCCATGGTAAACAATTCCCGATATAATTTTTGCCTGTATTGCCGGATCTACGGCATTGACCGTTACCGTCAATGTATCAATCCCCACATCAATAATTTCCTCAGCTCTTTCATTTAGTAATAAACCATTTGTACTCATACATTTTAAAAGTTGCGGAAATCTATCCTTAATCAATCGAAATGTTAACAATGCATTATCTGTCGCCAGCGTATCTCCCGGACCAGCAATACCAGCCACCGTTATATCAGGACAAAGTTTCAAACCGCGTTCAATCGCCGCAATCGCCTGGTCTGGTTTTAAAATAGAAGCTGTTACCCCTGGTCGATTTTCTGTTGTATTTATTTTTCTATCACAAAAATTACACTCAATATTGCATCCCGGGCATACCGGCAGATGCATCCTGCCTTTATTTTGTTTGGCACCAAAACACGGATGTATTTCTCTTACTCTTGCTTGGTCGATCATTTTTCTGCCTTCTTTCCTTTTTATGCTTTAACCAGTTTTTCGCTATAGAGCAGGTTCAACTTCCCCCTTGCATTTATTTTGTTTTTCATCATAAGCAATAATTTTCTGCATCGCATTTTCAATAAAGTCCCGAACTGCAATAGCCCGTATTCTCTGTATTTCGAGTACATGTTCTGCACCACCGCCAATCTGAGCACATAAAACATAACGACAATCAGCCACAGCCAGTACAGCTTTTTCCAGTGCAGATTCATCATGCCCGCCCGCACTACATGGTGCTTCTACAGATCTGTCTTCCAGAAAACGATACTGTTTCTTTTCATCTACCCGAATAATAAGGAATTTTTCAGTATGTCCAAAATGCTGATTAACGACTTTCCCATCGGTCGAAGAAATTGCTACTTTATATGCCATAAAAACCCCCCACTTATTTGTCTAAAACAAGAACTCACTAGTTAAAAATATTGCACTTTTCCTAAAGAAATACAAAAAAGCCTGTCAAATATATCACACACTTTCATGTGATACATTTGACAGGCTTCAGCATTCTAATCACCAGTCATATAGATTCTATTTTCCAAAGCTTACTATTGAAAAAATATTGCATAGAAAAATCCTCAATCGCATACTTTCCGTATATGTTTACTTTTAGTACTATGAATATTATGTTAACATACATTTTTTATTTGTCAATACAATTTCGCCTCTGCTTTTTGCAAAAAGGACTCTTTTTTTATAATAAAACGTTCATGGATGCCCTCGGCAATTTTTTCTCTCTCATCAAAGGCAGTGACTTTAAAAGTCAGTTTCCGACCTTCTACCAGAACAAGTTCACTCTCAGCGCGCACTTTCATCCCCACCGGCGTTGCAGCGATATGTTTTACATTCAGTAAAATCCCCACGGTAGACATGACATCTGGTAAGTTTTTTTCCGCCAAAAATGCACTGGCTTTTTCCATAAGTGTAATCAGCGCTGGAGTCGCATATACCGGCAAACTTCCACTACCAAGAAAAATTGCAGTATTTTGTTCATTGACTACGTCTTCCGCGATTTCCAACATACCTATTTTAAATTCAAAATCCATTACAGCATCTCCACTCTTTTAATTTTTCATACAATACTTTTCCTCTGCTATCTTATTTACCCATTCTACCGATTGTATTAGTGAAACATTTCTTTAAATAATGTCAAAAAATGCTGCCCGCTATGTGACAGCGTTCGATTTTTCAGCCAAGCTACTACAGTTTGCGTCGAAATCACTGGATCAACAATCGCTTTATATACAAGATTATCTTCCGTCAACAATTCCTCTGTAGACTTAGGTACCAATGCCATACCAATTCCCATTTTCGTCCATAAAATATTTTGCAAAATCCCATCACTCACACAAACAATATTAGGTACAAAACCCAAGGTACTGCATTGCGCTAAAAAAATCGTTTTCCACCGCAAAGGAATAATCAGTGGCTGACCCTTAAGCTCCCGTAAACTAACTTTATCCACACTGTTCCCGCAACAGCACAGATTTTTTTGCATAACCATTACCAATGGTTCATTGGATAGCGTAATTGACTCATAAATCTTGGGATCAACATGCGTTCTTGTGATACCAATCTCAATAATCCGATTATCCAAAAGTTCTAAGATACGAACTCCTTCCCCTTCCCATAACTGAAAAGTAACTTTCGGATACCGTTTATGAAATTCTTTAATCAAGCCAGGCAAAAGTGTGGCACCAGAGGTCGTCACCGTACCAATCATCAATGATCCCATGACGCCTGAGCCAATTGCCGTAATTTCATTGACGGTCCCATCTACCATCCCCAAGATTTGCTCGACTCTTGTATAAAGGATTCGTCCAGCTTCTGTAAGTCGAATTCTACGGCTGCCACGTTCAAAAAGTTGAACTCCCAGAGACTCCTCCAGTTTTTTCATTTGCTTACTGAGTGCCGGCTGCGCAATGTCCAAACGTTTTGCCGCGTGGCTGATATTGCCCTCTTCCACAACTGCATAAAATGAATGCATATCTTTAAATTCCATATGCTTCCCCCATTTGTATTCCGATTTTATATATTACATATACTTTTTTGCTAGTTTTACCATACTTCTTATTGTGCTATACTTTCAAAGAATCATCAATAGTTTCAAGCAAGAAAATTTATTTTTTCTAATTTATTTTTTAAGAAGGTATATTATGTCTATAAATAACACAAATCAATCACAATGGAAACGTTCTTTCTATATTATGTGGGCAGCACAATTTATTGGTATGAGTGCAATCACCGGTGTCGTCGCATTTTTACCCCTTTATATAACGCAGCTTGGTGTCACCAATACATCCTCTTTAGGCCTCTGGGCCGGAATTCTCATGGGCGCTACTTCCTTTTGTGCCGCACTTTCAAATCCATACTGGGGCGCCATGGCCGATCGCAAAGGTCGCAAACCAATGGTTGAAAAAGTATTGCTCATCTTTGGGCTGCTTATGATTGTAATGGCTTTTGTAACCAATGTTTATCAGCTTTTAGCCTTACGCATCTTTCAAGGTCTTTGCGGTGGTTTTGTCGCTGCTGCGACAGCACTCGGCATCAGTATGGCACCAAAAGAAAAAATTCCTTTTATTGTTGGTATGTTTCAAACTGCACTCATTGTCGGTGGTGCCGTTGGACCAATGATCGGGGGTATTATTGCCGACTTATTTGGCTATCGTGTACCGTTTGTCATTTTCGGCTGTCTGTGTTTACTCACATTAGTGATTGTTCGTTTTGCCATTTCAGAAGCTTTTACCCCGGCACCCAAAAACGAACAAACTTCCATCAAAGAAACTCTGCATTACATTTGGTCATTAGGTGATTTAAAAGTCATGCTGATTGTTTTGTTTTTAGCACAATTTGCCATGCAAAGCATTGGACCAATTTTACCGATTTATATCCAAGGTATGGTATCCAATACAGGCAGTCTGGCCAGCATTTCAGGCACAATCATTGCCATTGGCGGTGTAAGCAGTGCTATAGCCTCTGCCAGCATGGGTGTTATCAGCAGACATTATTCCCATCGCCGAATCCTTACTATAGCCTCTATCTTATGTGCCATTACTTTTATTGGTCAACTTGCAGCAAACAGCATCTTCACATTAGGCATCATGCGTGCTGTCAATGGTTTATGCATCGGAGCTATGATTCCCAGTGCCAATACCATTGTGACTTATCTGATTCCTGAAGCAAAGCGTGGGGCAGCTTATGGTATAACTGGTGGTGCAGCTCTGATGGGCAACGTTTTAGGTCCACTATGTGCCGGACTCTTTTCCATATTCTTTGGAATCTCCTCTATTTTCTGGGTAACTTCACTCTTGTTTTTATTTGTTTTCGTTATCTTATTCGTACAAATCAAAGCAGATTATCATCCTCAAATGTCATAAATTCACTTCACTAAATGTCTACGCTTTGACGACCATATTTAAATAACTCCATAGTTCCCCATAAATAAACTGCCTGATGAATCGTTCGATTCATCAGGCAGTTTATTATTATACAAGTGAAAATTCATCCGCATAAAGAATGGAATTTTTCATTTTGTAAAGCGTATGAAACTATTTATCGTATTTCATCAACGAACCATACAGGGGCACTTAGGATCATATTGCCAATTAGGAATGAGATATTGCATCGTCTTGGCATCATCACGTGCCCCCAGGTTATGCTTCAGATAAAGTTCATGTGCTTGTTCAATTTTATCCATATCGATTTCAATACCGAGCCCAGGTTGATCTGTCACCTTAATTTTCCCATCAATAATCTGCATAGGTTCTTTCGTCAGATGCTCCGTATGTTCTTGCCAAATCCAATGCGTATCAAGTGCCGTAATATTGCCAGGAGCTGCTGCCCCCGTTTGTGCAATCATAGCTAAAGAAATG
>Ga0302185_10001692_pt1 | contig 15182 bp, 16 predicted proteins | sample II_Bog_E1_1_FD_200231 | JGI IMG/M metagenome (GOLD analysis project Ga0302185, IMG submission 200231) | Peat permafrost microbial communities from Stordalen Mire near Abisko, Sweden - II_Bog_E1_2 | ecosystem: Environmental > Terrestrial > Soil > Wetlands > Peat | place: Sweden: Abisko... | reverse complement strand
AACCAAAATACATTGAAACATTGATTATTAATCTATTCATTTATACGTCACATAACTATGGATTCATATTCAATGAATGTAGGATCATCCACACCCGACGGTCTTGCTCCTCTCTCTCAAACAGGAGTTACTATCTTCGTTTGCGTATTAACTTCTCTGCCTCTCCTATGGGCAGGCCTTAACTTTTTCCTACTGATTACTAAACCCCTTCCGTAGGAGAAACAGTAATAATTAGAAATCCTAAAGAAAGAGGATGTTTTCCTATTGCTTTGCGAGAGTATCATCAGAGCTACATTGGATTTTCTGAAGTATAATTTTGCGATTAGTCTGATAGCTGGAGTCATCTTTTTTCTCATTATTTTAGTAATGATTTCATAAACTAGGGTGGTATCGAACATTTCTAAGGCGGTAGCATTGCCTTAGCCTATTTTTATGGCTTGGTGGAAAGCATAGCTATTGGAGTTATAGTCGCTATAGCCTCGCAGATGAGTCTGTCACGCATTAGTTACGCTGGCACTGATTCGATTTTCGCAGTTCATCTTACCTCGAAGAATATAGCTAACTTTGTTGCTTTCTTTGTTCCTGGATTGACCACATTAATATTTTTTTTGGTTTTAGTACTTTCTCAAGATAAACCTGCATAGCAAATGCTTCTGGATGATATTAAAAAGGTAGGCCGTGCTCTTATGAGTTTCTCCTTCGGAGCCTCGACTGTCGCAATTACAACGAAAATAAACTCAGTAATATATGGAAAAGCAGCTGAAGGTGCCCTCCCACTGCTACAGCAAATGGAACCTAGACTAGCTCGAGATCATCGCAATCCAGTGGTAGTTTGTAAAACAGTCGGTGAAAATGTTCGTAAAGTTGTTTCAAATGCTCTTGACTACAATATGTACTTATGTGTGAGTTTGGTGTGCGCAGTAGTAGCAGGTGCTACTGTCACCGGCGCTGATCAGCAGGGAGAAATTATATTTGACCATAGCATGAGTAACTGCTACCTCCCGTTGATGGCTTTTTGCTTTTTGCTCTTTTTCTCTCTTCTAGCGAGCGCTCTTTCCCTAGTTTTTATGAATCCTTAAACAGGGGAGGATGCTGCTATTGTGTTTAAACGCGAGACCTACGTTGTAATCTTCTTTATGATAGGTTTCCTTGCCTTGGCGGCCTATCTCTGTCTACCTGTATAATTCTTTGTCGCTGCTGTTTTGGACAACCTAAAAGCTCCATATCTCGCTTACTTAGCACTTCTAATTGCTCTTCTTGCAATGTTTTTACTGATGATGATCAGTGAATTGCAAATAAATCACCCAGTTTCAAGTAGTTCAGTTATCGGAGCTTGCAAAACTGGTCCTGCTTCGAATATTCTCGCAGGGCTATCTTTTGGTTACCTTGGCAATATCCCTCCAATTATTGTGTGGGCATCCCTCAGTTTTCTTAGTTACTATTGGTTGGGTGGATTTGGAGCTTCTTTAATGGCTGTAGGGGTTGCCTTAATGATTCCGAACTCATTAGCCGCAAATACTTACTTTGCTACTATATAAAATGCTAGTTTTATCAGTTATGTGGGACAACTTGGTGATGAAGCAATTGGGAATCTAATGGCTATTTGCTAGCATCGTCGGCTTTATGAAATTCAAGTGCATACTCATTTTACCTCTATGGCATTAGCAGCAAATTTCGCTATTGCTTTAAATTTCATTGATGAGTATAACTTGAGTAAGGTTCCTTTAACTAACCCAAGTTTACTTGTTGGACTTTTCTTTGGTGCTATGCTCATCTATTCCTTCGGTGCAATTGTGTTACTGGCTATTCAGAATGTGACTCCTGTCCTTTGTTTAGACATGAGAGCACAAATTGAAGAAAATCCCAGCATTTTATAAGGGAATGCAGAGCCTGATTGTCCTAGGAGTAATTTCGTTCACACATTAAACACCATTCTTCAGCTTAAGTTTTTCCTACCTTTTGTAAATTACTGTTAATATAGCTTTATGCCCCATTTTTAGTAGTAGGTCTCGCCTTTGGAGCTAGGATGACATTAGGTGTTGCCATTGGAATGATAATATCCGGATTGCAACTTGCCTTTAGCAGTGGACTTTCAGGAAACATTTGGAATTCTGCTCGTTCATAAATTTTTTTAGGCAAAGCAAAAGATTAGTAAAATGTAACTATCCAAGCTGACAGCGAATACGGCTCTGCAGCATAAGTGGGTAACGAATTGGGAATGAAGTTACGAGACGCCATTGGTTCCAGTGTTCACGGATACATAAGTTTCATTAGTCTGACAAACGTCGTGATGGCAGCCCTTTACAGCTGATCAGTGTATAATTGATAATAGCAATCATACTTAAACGTTAATAGTATATTCCAGCTTAAATCAATTAAGTGACTGGTGGTTTCATTATATTTTAAATTAGAATGGGGAACAAGATACTTCGACCTACAGAGTTAGAACCCTTCGCGGGATTCAACGACGATCAAATTAGTTATCTCAAGGATAAATTTGACCTACTCTCTGATGACACACAACTCCTTAGTGTTGATAAAATTTCAGCTGAACTGAATACCACTCCTGAAGAGGCAGGAAAAATTCTTCACTATATTGACTTTGAAGGCCAAGAATCTGTCGGTTATTATGAGTTCGTCTGCGCAGCGGCCTCCTTACACCAAAATGATGGATAGGCGCGTTAGTTCATCTTTTAAATATACTCTTCCGGTAAAGAGATGGATGAAATAAGTTTTGATCAGTTCTTCGGTACCATTTTCCGCTACCTCAAATTCTTAAATCTCATACCTGACGACTTTACAACTGAAGTGGGAACTGCCAAGTTTAAACAATATGACTACAACAAAAATGGAACCATTAGTTTTGATGAGTTTGAATCCATGCTTCAGAATGATTTCCACTGTAGATTGTGGATGTAAACGCTGGGCTTTGCCAAGGAACAACCTCAAGAACAAAGAGAAAAAGTGGATAATCATTAGTTATAAAATGATGAGTTTGGTATGGTAGAAGAGAAGGGTTAACAGTTTCAAGCAGTCAATGCATGGACTAAAGTGTGTGACCAGATGTGCCCTCTTGATAAAAATGAGCCTCTGCCAGCTAACAAAACCCCAAATATGAATTTGGATATTGGCTATGTCTACGGTTACCGTAGTTATGATACTCGTGATAATCTACGCTACAACTCTCAGGGATAAATTGTTTATCACACTGCAGCCTGTGGAATAGTGCTTCATAAAAGTAAAAATACCATGAGAGTTAACACATCTCATAATGATGATATAACTTGCTTGGATCTGAACCTAACTAAAGGATTAGTTGCAACAGGAGAGATGGGACGTTGGCCAAGCCTTGTGATTTGGGATTCCAATTCTTTAGAAACTAAAACAGTTTTTGCTAAAAAGCTTGAAAGAAACATCAGTAACGTTGCTATATCTCGTAGCGGTAAGTATGTAGCAGCCTCCTCCATGAATGATAAGCATGAAATTGCTGTCTATGATATAGCCAACAATAGCCTTGTGGCTTATGGTCAGGGACCAAGGTCTGTCATCTACTCAATCAAATTTAATCAATCGGAGGACTAAGTTGTTTGTGCTTGTGATAAAGAGGTAGTTTTTTGTAGATTCTCTGGAGGCAAAATCTAAAATAAAAAAGGAGTATTTGGCAAAGCTCCACTTAATCCTTGTTTAGCAATTGCTCTTTTAGGTGATACAGTTATAACCTCAATGACTAGCGGGCTGTTGGTTCAGTGGAAAGGCAATTTTGTATCTAAGGTCTACAAGTAACACTCCAAGTCTGTGGGGGCTTTATGCTAGCGAGCTGATGGCGGAATTATTTCCGGTGATGCCTCTGGGACAATTATTCTGTGGAATTCTAACATGTCCAAAGAACGTGAAATATCACTATAAAAATTGCTGGGACAGGTGAAATCAAATAACATTCGTATCATTTCTTTATGTGAGCAGAACAATAATGTTTTAGTAGGCACCCGCGGAGGAGAGATTGTTGAGATTACCAAGGGCACCAACGCAAAAATGCTGATGGAAGGACACTTCGATAAATAACTCTGGGGACTTTGTGTTTCCTGCAACAAGAATGAATTTTTTACAGGTGGGCAGGACAAGTTACTTATCAAATGGGACGCGGGTCAACGTAAGGCAGTTATCAAAAAAAAGTTAGAATACCCTATAAATTGTTTGGATATTACAAAACAGAATATGCTGGCAGTGGGTCAAAAAAATGGAGTGGTCACTCTTTATGACGGTAACACTTTGAACTCCCTAAAGAAGATTGCAGACCATAAGAACCCAGATAAAGATGTTATTTCTTCTGTAAAATTTTCTCCTGATGGATCAATTCTTGCAGTTGGATACTGTCCTCCTATTTCCAGAGTTTATCTTTATGATATTAAATCTGATAAAATCCGTAAGATCGGGGAGTGCAAGGGCGCATCCTGCAGAATAGGATCAATTGATTTCTCTCTAGGCGGGGAGAGTTTGTTAGCGACTTCAATCGAGCCCCTCTTTTATAAGACTGCTAACGGAACACAAATAACAGCTGTGAGTTCATTAAAAGGGGAGCAATGGTCAACAATGAATTCTAAATATACTTGGTTTAGTCAAGGAATCTGGCCACCTTGCTCCGACGGAAGTGATATCAACACAGTGGACCGTGCTAATAGCAAGAAGTACTTAGCCACAGGCGATGATTACTCTAAAGTGAAAGTTTTTCGCTATCCTGTCTGCAATAAAAGACAACTCTATAATGAATACAAAGGACATAGCTCTCATGTTACAGGTTTGAAATGGTCTTATGATGATAAAATTTTGATTTCAATTGGAGGACTCGAAAAAAGCATAATTCAGTGGAACATAAGCTAATATGCTGATTATAACTATGAGGTTGACGAGAAAAAAGAAGAAAAGTAGGAAGAGGAACCTGTGGAAGAGGAAGATTATGAGTTTGGAAATGATGAACCAGAACCAGAAGAAGGATAAGTAGGGTTATAAGCCGATGAGGGTGATCAAGCTTTAGCTATAAAGCCTTTCTTAGGACAAGTAAAAGCCATGACTCCTCCAAACTACCGCCCCACTCAAAAGAATGAACCACCTATTCAAGATCTGAAAATAGAGCATGTATGGGGAGTTAGAAACCTTTATATAAACGATCGTGTTCGAAATCAAGTTAAATACTCTGCTGATGGAACTTCATGCTACTTTATCACAGCGGCTTTGGGAGTGGAAATGGATCTCAAAAGTCAAGAACAATCTTTTTATCAAGGGCAATCTGATGATCTTATCTCCTTCGCCATCACTAAAGATCGTAAATATTGTGCTACAGGGCAAATGGCAGAGTTGAATAAAAGCAATCCATTAGATAAGATAGTAGATGTTCATGTATGGGATGCTCATACCAAGCAGATGAAAATCAAACTTGCCAGATTCCACAAGAGGGCCGTGGTTATTGTTTAGTTTTCGCCAAGCGGTAAGAAGCTTTTAACAATTGGACAGGATGATAAAAACTCTTTAGCAGTCTATGATTGGGAAGTAGGAAGAATCGCATGGAGCTCTCCAGTAGATGGAGCTAAAGTCTGTGGAGCTGCTTGGAAAAGTGAGACTGAGTATATGACAGTTGGCCTAAAGCATGCCAAACTTTGGACTGAGGGAAAAGGTGCTATGGGTAAGATTCCCGGAAAATGGGATCCCATGTTAAGCGTTGTTTACTGGAACGATAAATTTGTGACTGGTGGATCTTCAGGCAATCTTTACGTTTGGAGTGGAAGTACAGGAAACCCAACAAAAGCACATGAGGGAACTGTTGATGCTTTAGGTATCGATAATAAAGGTGTTTTATACTCTGGATGTTCGAGAGGAATGATAATTACATGGAAACTGTCAGGCGGCAAATTGGTGGTTGACCGCAAACTGTATGATGTTTCAAAGTTTGATAAGGTGGATCCTGGAGTTCTTTCCTTCGATTTTAATAAGGGAAACATGCTTATATGCTCTTATTCATCTTCAATCTACGAACTACCCATCAGTGGAAAAGCTGAATCTTCAGAACCACTGATGACTGCTCACTACAAAGGCTAACTATGGGCAGAAAGCTGGTCACCAGATAAGAATCGCTTCGTTACTGGTGGAGATGACAAAACAATCAGAATATTCGATGCTAAAACCTACAAACAGTTGTTTATCTACAAAATGAAATAACAAATTCGGGGGTTGGATTGGGAGCAAAGTGAGGGTGATCTCATTGTTGTGGGAGATTACAGAGGGAAAATATATCTTTTTGATTCAAAACTTAACCTGTTATCAGAAGTCAAGACAAAGTTCAGCAAAACCAAACCAAGACAAGAACCCTTCTGGATTGAAGATATTAAATTTTCTCCTGATGGCAAATATGTGGCATTTGGAGCACACGGTGGTGTTTCACATGTTGAGGTTCATTAAGTTGACGAACAGTCAAAGAAATTATCGGAGAAAGCAATCATAATAAACCCAGGATTAACTTCTGCTCTTTTATCAGTGGATTGGAGTCAAGGATCAGATTTATTGGCTGTTGTTTCACAAGCATATTAGTTAAAATTCATGAACTTGAGTAAAGATGTAAGTGCATCTTCTGTGAGGGATGTAAAATGGGCTACATGGTCAGCTAAATTTGGATTTTGCGTTCAAGAGATTCACCAGGATGTCAATTATAGTAAAACAAATTGTGTCTGTGTCAACCCCACCAAATCAATTGTAGCTACTGGAAGTGACGATCAGAAAATACGTCTCTTTACATATCCTGTAACCATTCCTAAACAAAAGAGTAAAGAATTTGTTGGGCACAGTTCGCATGTGACGAAGGTACGATTTAGCAATGATGAAAAATATTTGCTATCAGTAGGAGGCAACGATAGAACTATCATTTTATGGCAGGTGACGGGAATGTAACCAAAATAATAAGAAAAAGATGAGGAAGAAGAAGGATAAGAAGAAGAGGAAGAAGAAGAGGTTGATGGAGAAGATGGTTAAGATGAAGAGGAAATCGATGATTTCCCAAAAGCCAAACCAGAAAAATCTAAACCAGAAAAACCAAAAACTGAATCGACTGATTTTGAGATGGAAGAAGAGGAGGGCGATCAATTCATGGCTGTAAAACCATGGCTAGGTGCTATAAAATAACCATCAAATAAATCATATTATAAAGGGTCAGGAAAGGCTCCCAAGGCTTAGCTTCAGTTATAGTATGCTCACGGTTACCGTACTAAAGACTGCCGTAACAATCTCAAGTACTTGTCAGCTAATGAAATTTCTTACCACACTGCTGGAGTAGGAGTGGTGATGGACATCAGCTAGTCCCCACGAACTCAAACATTCTTTGATCAGCATACAGATGATGTAATCAGTATTGCTTGGAATGAGGACAAAAGTGAAATGTTCACCAGTGAGATGGGAGCTAAACCTGTGATTTATCGTTGGAGCAAGGATGGAACAATGATAAAATCATATAAAGGAGCGAAGAAGGGAGTCTCAGCTTTGGCTGTTAACTCCACTTATGTTGTTGGAAGTGGTTTGGATGACGATCATTATCTATATGTTTTTGACATCGAGAAAGGTGCATTAGTTGCTTCTTAAAAGGGTGGAAGAGATGTTATTATCGGGATGAAGTGGGTCGGCGATAGTAATTTTGTTTCAGTTGGAGTCAAGCACTATCGATACTGGTAGATGAATGGTAAAACTCTCAAAGGAAAAACCGGATCATTTGGCAAAAACTGCAATATTCTTTGCTCCGTCTAGGTGCAAGGAAGTAATATTTTTACTGGCGCTTCTGATGGATCTATCCTCGTTTGGAGTGGTAATTCAGTAGCAAAATCACAAAAGGCTCATACTGGAGCAATAAATGCCCTATGCCTACACAAGAATATTCTGATCACAGGTTCAAACGATAAGACGGTAAAGCTGTTCAAATCTTCCTCCCTCTAATTAATCAATACAATCGATTGCGGTAAACTATTCAAACAATCTGTGAACTGCTGTATTCGTGCTTTAGATGCCTTTTAAAACAAGTTACTTGTAGGAACGCTTGGCAGTTAAATTTTTGAGTTAAAGTCCAACGAAGCAATAGAAAATGCAACCAATGATGGAGAATTTAAATTTGTTGGAAACTATATGAATGGTCATTTCTCTCCCAACTATGTTACTAATGAAGTATGGGGACTCAGTCTTTCCGAAGAGGGTCTATATGTCACTTGTTCTGATGATGGCACTCTTAGGTTGTGGGATATCGAAAAAAAATAACAAGTTACTTGGGTAGACCTCAAATTTAATTAAAAATTAAAGCCGCTCATCCCGAAAGAGAAAGAGAAATTTTTGGCAGATTCTGTGAAGGGACGTTGCGTGAGCGTATCTGAGAATGGATATATTGTAATCGGATGCAAAGATGGAACTTTACGTATTCTGGATCCTGAATTTAAACCCTTGCTCTGTGAGAGAATTTCTCAAAAATAAATTAGTCATATTAAATTTTCTCCTGATGGAGCTACACTGGCTGTAGGATCTCATGACTGTAAAATATATATTTATAGCTGGAAGGATGGAGTAATTAAATTAAAATCAAAATCAATCCATCACAGCAGCTACATTAAGCATTTTGATTTTTCAAGAGATAGTAACTACTTGCACTCGACTTGTGGAGCATATTAGCTTCTGTTTTGGGACGTTAATACTGGAAAGCAGATCACAAGTGGGGCTACAATGACTCGGGATTAAGAATGGGCAACATGGAATGTAACTCTTGGCTGGCCCGTACAAGGAATTTGGGAACCATTCATGGATGGAACTGATATTAACGCGATAGATAGAACCAAATCCACTTATAAAGGTGGAATGAGGATATTGGCTACGGGAGATGATATGGGACATGTGCGATTACTTTAATACCCCTGCTTGGTGAAAAATAGTCAAAGCGTAATGGGGCGAGGTCATTCAAGCCACGTCACTAATGTTTTATTCAACCCAACAGACGAAATCATATTGTCAACTGGAGGAGAGGACCAAACAATTATGCAATGGCGGGTGTCAGCCTAAAAATGATGTTCCGAATGATAAATCACAACATAAATTTAACATTTATTTCAAAATATATTATTAAAGTGTAGGTATAATGTAAATCATTTTATGATATATGATATGAGTGAATCAGAGGGCCAATGCATAAATACCATTGTCTTTGGGTTTTAAACTTTAGTAATTTTGCTTGATATAGTGCATTAATCTCCCTGCTTTTAAAGCCTACACTATCTTTTCATAGCTTTGTTGATCGAAAAAATAATCTTCTTCTCCATATTTAGGCATCCAAATTTATCCGGTATCATTGAAGTAAAAACTATGGATGGGGGCGAATACTCCTTTGTAGTTATAGTAAAATCCTGCTGTCAGAAGACTAAAGAAAAGAGTATCTGTGTTATGATACTTCAGAGAATGATTGGTAGTTTATGAACAATCATGACAGCCTTGCCATTCACATACAACACAAATACAAATGTTATGGCCTGCCTTGCAAATCTCTACTTCTTTTCTCCTATTCTATAAGAGTTATTTCATAGTTTTAGGAGGTTGATAAAAGTGAATCAAAGAGGATAAGGGATGAATTGCTGAATCAAATTCTACATTTTTTAATTGATTTTCCACATTATAGGAGCGACCAAATAATTGATTAGCAATTGTAAAACACCATCCAACATCTTGCTTGTGAAGCTAATTGCATTTTTGAATAATTGCTGTTAGTTTTGTTAAATCAAAGTTTTCATCCAATTCCCAAAAGACAATGGAAAAGACCAAATCAATAAATTGACTTAAATTGAATTCACAATTTTATTAGTTCTTTTTGTATTGTTCGCTCAGCAGTGATGCATCTTCCTGCAAGATAAACTTTTCTTCCTCATTTTTAGCTGAATATTTTATTTTTATAATATTCAAAATTATCTTGAAAAGTTTAATTTGCTTAGATAAGAGTTCCTTTTGCTCAGCAATTGACGAAAAAAAGAGTTGAATGTATGACTTAATAATTTCAAATAAAAAGTCGTGGATTAGCTCTTTAGAAGCCTCCGCATAAAGAACTAATTCCATTCGTTACAGAGGTATCTAAATTGCTGATAGCTTTTCGACAGTAACATTTTTAATTGTACTTTCAGTTGGCAGAGCAAAGTTAGCAATGCTTTTGCAAAGAGGGCATAATAATCTCTCATAGCCTCCTGAAAGAGATTAAAAACAAGAAAAGTGAACAATATGAAAACAACAGTTAAAAAACGAATTTCTTCCCTACAGTTTAAGCTAACTATATATTATGTTTGACATATGCACCTCTGAGAAATAGCAAAGGGGGCTATCTTTGCTTTTTTAATGGCAAACAATGCAAGTATCCTCCTCCTAATTACTTAAATTATTTGTTTCCTCTCCTTTTATTTTATTGAAGAGGTGCTTGGATAAATCAGCTTTGGCTTTTATACTCTTTAACTTTTCTTCTTTTTTTTGCTTCAAAATCATTTTTCGCTTTTCTAATTGTTTCTAATCGATAGCATTGAATTTATTACACTCCGCTCCCACAAGTAAATTTTATATGATTTAGGATGTTATTGATGGATCCCCCTTTTCCTCATCTAATAAAGAAATGATTTTCTTTTTCATGATTTCCTCGAGGACATCGCTATTTTCTTCAAAAAAATAATGCATGGATTTAAGTTGGGTTGACATATCCCTCAACGATTTGAGTCTTTGTTACTTCGATTGATATTGTAAATAACTGAGCAATGAATCATAAATATGTGATAAGAATATTTCAGAAAAGAAGATTGTTCGAAATTTTTACATTTTTCCAGTAATGGAAATTTCATAGGAACCACCAGTTGGCTTTAGATTAGTTTAAGGTGTCATATAAAAACTCCTTAAATATTACAATTTCAGTGGCTATCCCACCACATTTTCATTGACTATAAACTTTTTCTTTGCTTTGTCGAAGGTGGCAATCTAAGTCAGCATCTTTTTATCGATAGTGCCGTGGAACAGAAACATTTTCAATACTTCTAGATTTTATTGAGAGATTTCTTTCATGTTGATAAAAATTTGCTTGAGTTGTTGTCGGTTCATTTCAACTACTATTTCTTCATTAGCAAAGCCAAGAATATTGGCAATCATTATTTAACAACGATCGAAACAGACAGTTTCTGTCAAGAGCCACATTAAATTTACCCATTTAAGGAAAAATTGGGTATACTTTTTTTGAATTTACTTCTATTCAGAATCACTATTGGTTAATAGGGTTGCTTTCTCACAAACATACGAGCAGAATATTGTTTCACTAAACTCTAGCGGAATCAAAAGTTTGTCAAAGAGAATAGCGGTCAATTTAAGTCCAAGTTGATCCATTATGATGAATTTATTTCCGTTTTGAGTGTAGCAAAGTAAGTATTCCTCAAACATATTGTCATTATTATTATTGGAGCCCATAGAAGCAAGACTTGCTGCCAATTCTCCTAAACAACCAATAAACTGGGTAATTAACTTCTCAATCAGCTCAATCAATTCCTCCCTATCTATTTCCAAGACATTGGCCAATTTTTCAGGATCAACATTTTCAAAATTACATCTAAAATAAGCAAACACGTAAATGACAAAAGCCCTTTGATGAGTCAAAAAAACCTTATTTTTACGAAAAGAATATTTATTGATGAGTTTGTATTGATTTCTTATTTATTGCTACAAGAGTTAAGGCTAGTCCTTTATCAATTTTACAAGAATATTGATAACTTCAAAGTATAAATTTTCTTATCTGACGGGACGAAAAGATGATATATCCCTTGACACCCTTTCGTATCCATTTTAAATTACGTTAAGAAGGGGAAAATCAACTCCTCCCTTCTCAATTATAGGCTTAAAAAATACTTTGGCTGACTTTTATTTGATGGTTCCGATAAACTTCAAACTGTTATAATATGATTCAATTTCATATTTCCGTCCTCGAGGATCGAGAGATATACCATCTCTCATTATAACTTTTTCGACCAAATCATTATTAGCAAATAATTGAATGAATAAACTCTAAAATTTGGATTGCTCGAAGTTATCAATGTTATTGAATCCGACAAGATAGGCAGATGCAAGGTTTTCCTTAAACTCCTAAAGAGAAAACATTTTAAGAAATAGTTCAGTGGCTTTCTTGGCAATTAAACCATGCTGCACTCCAATATAGAATAAATGCTTTATTAATTTATGGTAATCACTAAATAGGAGGCTGTTTGTAAGCTGATTGTAGTAGAGAGACTGGTCATTAAGCTATGAAAGACGCGCTATCAAGTGAAGTAATAACATTTATGATTATTTTTTTAGACCACAGTTTAGGAGGGTTAATGCCCAGATAAAAATCTGTCTCATGTAGAGATTGAACTCATATTCATCTTTTTGATCGATCATGGGATATTATATTTTTCCTTTATGATTGATGCAAAATCCATGCTCTAGGATGGCATCAGGATTACCACAATCACAATTTCCTCCATAAGATTTAATCTTTAAAAAACGGTGGCCTTTGTGGTTTCCATTTTAAAAGCAAGCAATGCAAAAAACAGCTGCCTCATGATTCGAGCAATCGTAGCATCGATACACTGTATAAATTTAATATTACCCAATTCTTCAACTCTAAATAGTTTATTACAGACTGGCATACTTGTAGGATGTTCCTTGAATGGAAGCAACTCTTTCAGAATTATCTATTTTTAGGGGTCTGAGATAAATAAATGACGAAATAAATTTTTGAGTTATCCACTGAGGTTTTCATAATCATCCCTCAAAGAAGGACACTTCTCAAGGTTGATGGTAGTTAATTTTGGAAATGTTGGTTCTTGCCGATGCCTCAACATACTGATGAAATGTTCAAAGTTAATCTCCATATAAAGATATTATTATAAAAATGTAAAAATTTCATGAATAAGTTTTATGCTATTATTAAAGAATTATTTTGGTTGTTATAATGCTAATTTTAAAAGCAAAAAGCAATATTTAAAATAATCAATTAATCTTTTCATTTCTAGTGACTAATCTGAAAAAGTAAGCTACTGGCGCTATGATTATTATTCCGACGATTGCTACAAACATCGTATATTTGAAAAGAGTAAAGAGATGTCTAATCTGGTCAGTTGCTTAACTTAGAACATTACATTTGCCTTCATTATACTCCAAGGTTTTCTTCAAGCTATCGACTTCTGGGAACATTGATGAGATATTAATAAGATTTTGGTAAAATAAAGACTGAGGCCGAATTTAATGAGATATTTATGTGCAAGCCTTATTATATATCTGTTGTAGTCTTTCTTCGAAGACCTTAGTTGTGCCACTAGTTGATTTTACGAATAATAAACGGGTCTAATACTCAAATATATCATCTAGCTCTTCCGATGAAAACTATTGAGGCATAGTATATAAAGTAGAAGATTACATATTTAAATAAAAGAAATACCCTGATGATTATGAGTGTATAGCCCAAAGTTTATAGTAATCCACTGCATACTTAGTTGGAGGATTTACAGCTGCATCCAGTTCCACCTGCTTGTTGTGCACTACTATGGATAGTGCAAAATTGGCAAGAAGAAAGTAGTTAGAAAATTCCTAACAATAATCAATACCTCGAGTAAGACCATCCTTGTTCATCCAATCATATCCCTTTTAAAGACTTGTGCCCACAACATCAAGAAAATCAGTGTAAAATTTTGAATTTGGCTTAGCCATTATAAACCAGTTCTAAAATGCAGGAAACAAGGTAATGGTTTGGCCAAGTTTTTAGTCAAATATTTTGGTTTAATTACACTTAAAATTCGTCTCTTGCCTCTTTGTAAAAAGTAGTACTTCAGGATCGGATGCAATGCGATTGTAGACCCACGGCCATTCATAAAGTTGTGACGCCCATCCGAAATCGCGTGTGAAGTAAGAGTTCGCATCCAAATACATTCCTCCGTGCTCGTACATCAGAAAGGCGCGCAAGAGATCGGATTTCGCTTGCACTCCCAGTCTGTTCTTTTACAGTAGATTCACATAGCCCTGCATTCTTAGGCTGTTTTAGGCCGACAGATAGTTAGTGTAGTTTTGATCAGTAAGGAACTGGAGTTCGTACCCGCTCATTTGGCTAAAGTGGCGAAGATTGTTAAGACACAGTTTAGTCCAAATCTTTGTGTTGTCGAGTCCGCTGGACCAATAGGTCCACAGTATTTTTGGAAACTCTTTGAATTATGACTGTGGAGTTGGAGGCGATTGGTCGCGAAAGCCATCAGGAGCGTAGTCCGCTTTACACACTATCAAGATGATAAAAATAAGCCATGCTGATTCCATTGTAAATCAATATAATTATTGACAACTAAGGTAATAAGTATAATAGCAGTTAAGGATACGTGATACTATATAAGATTGAATATGAAGATATTTAATTTAATAAAATATTGGATAGTTAATTTTCAAATAACTTAAGGGTAATTATCGATAGATGGCTCATGATGGCAATTAAATAAAGATTGAGAATTATAAAATATGCTAACCATTTTAAAATATGATTTATTTCTACCCAAAGATAGAGGTAACAAAGTAATTTATTGGCTATTCCATTATTTCAAATATGCCTCATGACTATCCAAATTGTTAAAATTTGTTAAATTGATTGTCAAAGACTGATCGCTCCTTCAATTATCTTAAAGATTATGATTACTTTGTCAAAATTTATACATCGCCTTATACATCACTAATGACAAAAATTATGACTTTAAGATTTGTGTTATAATTCATAAAACTATTTAGGTGTTAAATCAGTGCTATTATCTATTATTTTTATTGAATATAAGTGTTTGTCCGACTGAATAAGTCTTGAGCCAACATTTGTTATTTTGAATTAATTTGTTAATTTTTGATTGTGAAGTCTATGATCTTTCTAATATTTTTGAATGGAAAGATTTGCTTGCTTAAATAATAGAGTTGTCTACTTTATAAAATAATTATAGTATTGATATAAGTTACTAAAAACATGGTCATCAGATGTTGAATATGAATTAAATTATAATGCATAATTAAAGGCAAAATATCCAATGTAATAGTTCCTACAATAATTCTTGAATTGACTTATTAATTAAACATTTTTTCAAAAATATAAAAATGAGGGCAGA
>Ga0302185_10001690_pt1 | contig 15211 bp, 9 predicted proteins | sample II_Bog_E1_1_FD_200231 | JGI IMG/M metagenome (GOLD analysis project Ga0302185, IMG submission 200231) | Peat permafrost microbial communities from Stordalen Mire near Abisko, Sweden - II_Bog_E1_2 | ecosystem: Environmental > Terrestrial > Soil > Wetlands > Peat | place: Sweden: Abisko, Stordalen... | reverse complement strand
CAACCCCAACCCCAACCCCAACCCCTTTTATTGAAATTAAAAAATAATACAATATGTATATAATTGATCAATAAAATGAATTTCCTATTTTGTAGTTCCTGTCAATATTTAAGTGAACTTTTTTAATTTAGTTAGCTATTCTTGATATTTGATCTGAACAGCTTGGACAAGATTTAGTATTGATCAGCTATTATATAGAATTGCCTAGCTTTACAGTATCCAAAGCAAACTATTTTCTAAGATTTATTAGGTATTCCTGCTTGAACTCCCAATTCCACAACCATTTTTTCATTTTTGAAACAAATTAACGAATGCACTTTGCTCTAAAATTACAAATCTTATTAGATTCCTAGTCCTGAATAAGAATACTCATACCTTATTTTGAAACATCTTAAAAGATTTTAGCAAAAATTATTTGACTTCCTCAAATTTATTCTCAAGATGTTGATTTTTCTTTTCCCCAATCTACCTACTAATAATTTTCATTTAATTGATAAGGTCATTCTCAAATTGATTGAAAGGATGAGTCTCGTAATTTAATTTGGATGCAAGTTCGTTGGATTGAAGATATACAGCATACTAATATATATCTTATTCTATGGTTTTATATTAGACACTGACAATTTTCATCATCTAACTTGTTTTACTCACATACTCATATATTTATTAGGCTTTGGTTTAGTGCATTTTCACAATTTACTGGCTGTGACGAAGTTAATAAGTTATATTGGTGATTTATACTTCAAGATGACGAATTGATTCAGATTGGTCTTCGATAATATTGAGTTTGTCTTTCAAAATTATGTCTTTTTATGTGATGCACTTTGATAAATAGCTTCTTTACTTAATCAGCTCCTTGATTCTCTATTCTAAAGTTTTGTTAATCTAAATATAGTCGGCAATCTTTTTCTTTTCTTCAAAAGACTTGTTGAGGCATGACTCATGATCATAAAAAACATTCACTGTTGAGTTGATAATTTTCAACTCTTCTCGTATTTATCCTTTTTTGTTATTTTCGCAAAATTGTTTTAACTTGTGATAAAGGAACCGTAGTTCGTTGACTTTGCGATATAATTTGTTGCAAGAACTAGAATCCTTAGTTGACAGGTAGTTGAGTAAATATTCAAATACTTAAACAAAGTAACTTTTTTCAATAATATAGGTATTAATTTGAGATTGAAACAGATAAGATTTTGATTATAAAATGCGAACAAATTCACCAAGAAAGCCAGATAAAATTTCATTTCGTCTGATCCGCTCATTTTATAATTCATCTATTTTATTTTTTTATGTTTAGAAGGAAATTTAGTTATTTTCTTTGTTTGTTATAATCTATATCTTATTTAACTTTTTAGTAATTGAAGAATTTAACGATTACTTTGCTTGATTTTTGAATTCGCTCTTACATTTTTTCAATTTACGTTCTTTTTATGCGCTTCCGTTTCTAAAATTCCAATTGTTTGATAAAATTCTGAGATGAGATGCCTCTAGTTTTTTAAAGATTAGAACCTCACTGCCATCGAACTATTTTTTTTGAAAAACTGATTAATTTCTAAGAATCAGTTGCTTTTTTTATATTTTAAAGTCTCGAGTTTTTATTTTCATTCCTTCTATCGAATGATTTAAGGTATTATAATGAATCTCACCCAATTCCAAATAAATAATACACATTAAAATTAACCAATATTCCTTTAATTTTTAAGTCAATCATTAATCCGCAAATGATTTGGCTAAAACAATCGAAAATAAGTTATATTTTTTTCGTGGAAGGAATAATAAAATGAGTTGTTTTTTAAATTTATTCGATTAGAATCATATTCATCTCTTAATCATCCAGTTGTTTGTAAACCAGTTAGAATGCTGATATTTAGTGAAATAATATCACCATTGTCTGTTTGAACTGCCAACCAATTACTGAAGATATCTTACTTATTAAAAATAATTCCCTCAGCAATAGATGAAAACCAGCAAGATATGGGGTCTACTACATCATCTAGCTTCAATTTATTGCAATATTTTATTAATATATCATCATTCATCTGACTTGTTCAATTTTTGTTGTTCTAAGTTATAGAGGCTTTAATATTTAGAAAATACGCAATTGTTCAGCTTTCGGCCTTCATTCCTCCCCAAATAATGTATTCCCAATCATTAAATTTATTGTGAAATTTTAGTTGGTTAGATCCTCGAGCAAAGACTTATATCTTTCGATCTTGTTCTTCTATTTTATCATTCTTAATTATAATCGGGATCAATATAAGAATTCAAAAAATTTAAGAAATCTATCGAACCGTGGCATTGTTTTGACAAAAAAATCCGATAAATCTTGGAGTCTAATGCACAATTATTATAACTATTTTTATCTCCTCGGAAATCCACTCCATAATCTTTCTTCTAATTTCCTTCACTTTTTTTGCGAATGAGTTCCAAGCAGTATTTAAGGCCCTCATTCATATTTCTTCTGATAAATTTAGGTTCACTAAGTTAGTATTTCACAACATACGAGGAATTCTTTACTTATCCCTTTGCAATCCCAAACGTATCAACTAAAATAGTGAGTGAGTGATATCTTCTGCGTTCTCTAGTAATGATTGACTTAAATGATTGATTTTAATTAGATATTCCTTTTGAATCGCTCAAACTAATAGTCTTCAAAGGTGATTTCTTTAATATCATTTAAGCTCTTGCATGTCGAATCAATTTAAATAGTATTTTTTTTATTTAATCACATTTATCATCAGGAATTTTGATTTGGCTATCGCAAAGATAATTCTTTTAAGTTTTCATTTATTAAGTAATTTGTATTTAAAAAATACTCCATTGCTAATCTAAAATCATAATTTGTATTTTGCAAAAAAGGTTTATTATTTTTTAAAATTTACATCCATTTGATGATTTTGGGTTAACCTTTTGTTTAATTCAAAGTATAAATATATCTAATTATCATGATTAATAAGAATTAAATGGACGAGTCACCAGATCAAGAATCCATTTAAAATGCAAGGGTTGAACAAGTATAGCCTTAGACCATTTTCGACGTTTTTAGCATTCATATATAGAGTCCAATTAAGAAAAAAAAATAAGAAGTTAATATAAGCATTCCTCAATCCTCAATCGGATATCGAGCAGATATCGATGGACTCAGAACGATATCAGTTATCGCAGTTGTCGGTCATCATGCTTGGACTGGCATTTTTCGTGGAGGATTTATAGGAGTTGACATTTTCTTTGTGATATCGGGGTATTTAATTTCAAAAATTATTTTCAAAGAGCTTAGAAAGTAACAATCATTTTCCTACTCTAAGTTCTACAGCAGAAGAATAAGAAGGATATTTCCTGCCTTAATTGTGATGCTCATTTATTCCTTTATTCTCCTTTGTCAATGTTCTAATTCGGAACAGCTCAAGGAAGCATCAAGATCATTTATAGCAGCAAGTTTGATGGTAATTAATCTTCATATGATGTACAAGCAATATATTGGCGATAATACAGGGAGTTATGTCCAAGTACTCTGGACTCTCGGAATAGAGGAACAGTTTTATCTCTTTTGGCCACTCTTTGTGACTAAACTTTGGAAGTTATCTATGAGGAAAGGATTAATTACGATTGGAATTGCCACCTTTATTTTATTTTAACTATACTTGGACAATAATTGGAAGGAGTTCTATATCAGTTTTTATTTTCTTCCATTTTGGTAAATGTTGGTTGGATGCTTTGTGGCATATTACTAATAAAAGAAGATTCAAAAACAGTAAAATTCATAGTAAGCGATGCTAACAGAGAATGTAAACCAAATAACATATAGGCACATGGAAGACCGGAAACCTTATGGGAAAGGGCAAAAAGTATCAAGGGAATCATATCATCTATTGCAGCAATTTTAATAATCTATTCCATAGCAAAACAGGATTTTATAGATAGATGGGTTTATTGGAATTTATTAGCGATATTGAGCACAGCAGTCTTTATCCATTGTGAAAAGGGTATTTTCAATGATTTGATATTAGGAAACAGGGTAGCCATATTTATCGGGAAAATCAGTTACTCGTGGTACCTATTGCATCTCCCGTTACTGAGATTCTGCAATTTCTTTACATAAAATTTATTCGTGAAGGTGTTGGCGGGTTTTATCCTTGCCATCCTATGCACGTATGGGATTTAAAACAAAATTCGATTTAACAAATCAAAATATGTGATTCCTGGTCTAGTGCTAGCAATGGGGCTTTTACTGATACTGTTCATTACAGTCTACTTGTTTCCCGAGGTTTGGGCCCTACAAAAGACTCCATGATATTTATCAGTTCTATTCAAATCTATTAGAATAGTTTATATTTTTTAATCGATTATAGTCTATATATCGAGCAAGGCATACATTAGTTTTGGATCGTCTTAGAGAAAAGAGGGAGGAATAGGAATGCAGGCCACAAAAGACTTTCACACTACTATTGTCATTTTCAGTCTGATATTGAGCCGCGGAGAATCTGTTTATCACCTCAGAAGGTGAAGAAGAGACTCTGGTTGCTATCACGCTGGCGTTCGGCTTGTCAAGCGCCATCATTGATTCAATATAAACTCATATATAAGATTTACAACCAAAATAACAAGTCCAGAGAGGACATTAAGACTTATAAATTTTACTCTTAAATACTCCAATAATATTCACAGATACTCAACGCAATAATAAAAATTCAAATGCAAATTTCAGTCATGTGAAACAATAATCATTTACATGACTAGTCGCCATTTAATGCTCGTGATTCAGTTCCATGTTGTGAGCGCTGTAAATAGAGTATAGGATCCGTTGTATCAATTGTATATAATAATGAACCGCTGTGAGCACGGATAAAAAATATCAAAATTTTGCGTCACAGAACACTGTCACCACCGCGAGTCTGCAGGGTGCGACTACTGCATCAAGAAGTATCATTTCCATCTGACTAACACTCAGTTACTGCTCGAGCCTGACATCGAAACGCTACTTAAAACCTTTGCTCTCCCCCAAGACAGCAAATATAAGAGTCGTTCCTTTAACGAGGCGACTCTTGACTATCTAAAGTCACTTCGCCATACCATAAATTTATGGATCGATGCTGCCTAAAATGCCATCACCGAACGACTGTCCTTTCCGATATTGCACAACCGGGGGCTGCTTTCCATCTACAATAAGCTTAAGAACAAGGAGTACCGCAAGTTTACTGCGCCGGAGCTGAAGGCCATTAATGACTTTGCCAAAAATAGCACTCCTGAAAGTATAAAGAAGGAGGAGCTAGAACTCTATTTTAGAGAGGTGCAATGGACCTGGGATCTGGTGGAGGCCACGAGTCGATTAGCCCAGGAAATAGAGGCGCTGCCAGAGGTCAAGGAGGGAGAAACGGCCCCGCAAATCACCAGCAAGTCCAAGCTGAACGAGATATACCTGTCCATTCAAAGGGAAAGGGAAAAGAGAGATAACTCCGTCTCCAAAGAGACAGCCAATCTGTATTCGAGCAGAAAGTCCGAAAGACCAAAAAATATACTGACCAAACTGGAAGAAGCAGTCGAGCCTTCAAGTTTAATGCGACGGCGCATTGGGGACAAAGAGGAATTAAAACAAAGGGAGCCTACTCCAAAAGTCGATGTGATTCGTGACGCGATCGATCGTAAATTATTATTAGAGGGAGAAAGGGAAAAAGAACCTCATCATACCAGATAAGGATCACTATTTAAAAGCCCTACAGCTGAAAATTCAAGTCTTAAGACTGAAAGAATTCCGGAAAAAGGCTAAGAAAAGCCATAGACAAACGAGTAAAAGTTGGCTAGACTAAAAAAACGAAAAGCATCAATCGATGATGGCATGATAGATATCAAATTCAGAAGTAGTGATGAAGGAGCTCGATAAATATAGGAACGCAAAAGAAAATTACTGGAATCGATGGCGCCCAAAAAGTACAATGAGGAGCAAAAATAAGCGCTTAATAAAACAACTACTTAGTCTTCCGACAAATCTGAAAAGGTCGATCAAACATTTAACTTTAACTCGACTAACAGTTCCAAAACATAAAGGGAAGGAGGCGGAGGATTGAAGCCAGTTAGACCTTTTTAATCAATTAGAAATCATAAATTGCTTAATCGGGAACGTTATGACAAGGGCACTGGCAGTCGATTGAGAGAGGACAATTCAAATTTAGGTGTATCTTAAATGTAAAAATCGGATTCTTCTTCTAGAAAAGCATCATAAAACAGTATTTTCGACACACTACAAGCCAAAGGTATGCATATTCCTGAATTGATTAACAATATCCTTCCGCCACTACCTCCAACTGTGCCCAAACCTGATACAGACGCTGTTATGACCAATATGATTGTAAAAATACCCATGGGAATACGATAATTCAGTGATTAAATTCAATCTCCCATCTTCAAAAACAAGAGAAAAATGGATAAAGCTCACAATCAAGGCGCATTTGCCATTAATCTTCAATTTGCCAACTTATAAGCCCCTGGGCATTTACCTGTAGTTCATGAGGCTTAAAAATAAGAGACCACTCCTATTCTACCCTTAGTCAAAAGTTAGCCTGTGTCTTATAATGAAGATGATACAATTGTTCTCTAGCTCAAGTAAAAAAACTCTCTTCTTCTCTTTTGTTAGGCCCTGAAATCTGAGAGTGGGCGGGCTATGGAACTACTCCGGGCTTCGCTACGTTACTCTCCCAATAACCTCTCTGCGGCCTAGTACCTCTCTTATCTTTATCTTTAAAATGGTAATGCCAAGGAGTGTCTCTAAATTTGCTAATCTATATTAGTATTGATTGAAGACAAATCAGATGAATTTGAGCTTACCCTTCATCTTCACAACAACAAAGCAGCAGCTTTGAATATGCTTGGTCGTTACTCTGAGTCTATTGTGGTTCTATAAAAATGTTTAAGATTTAGAAGGAAGCATTATTTTTACAAAAACCTTGGAGATGCTTATTTTTCATTAGGAATACCTGAGAAGGCTGCGATGAACTATGATAAAGCAATTAGATTGGACCCGGGCTATGATGAAGCCTACTATAATTTGGCTGTATCTCAGTTCATCCAGTAATAATACAGTTCAGCGAAATTAAACATTGAGCATGCTTTAAGAATCGACAATCTTAATGAGTCCTATGTTGAACTGTCCATCTAGATTGCGAAAAGACTTTAAAATATTCTGAACTGATGATGACATCTTTTAATAATTAAAAATATCAAACATTTTTGATCAATTATACCATTATAAATCAATTACAAAAGAGATGGAGTATCAATAAGTGATTGTAGATAACCGTGAAGAACATTAAGAGCACGCTCGGTATGGGAAGATGATTGTCCTTTGCTTTAATAATGGTAATCCTTCTTGTATGCTGGGTCCTCATTGTAAGTTTTAGATTAAAAAGACTTTGTGTTGATACCAGCATTCCTGTTGATAGGTACTTTATTAATCGTTATGTATCTCAAAATATACTCATTAATTGAGTTTCATTGGAAAATAATTCTCGGGCTAGCAATTGCGCTGTTTTTAAATGCATACATCCTAATTGGCCTATCCAATCCTGGAATTGTTCTTAAGTAACTGTAGGAAGATTCGGTAACAGCTAATAATCATCGAAATGACCCCTATTTTTGCCATATCTGCTGCATTCTGCGCGAAAGAGGAACAAAGCATTGTGAATTCTGCGATATATGCATAAAGGGTTATGATCATCATTGCCCATGGATTGGCAAATGTGTGGGCGCTTAAAACAAAGGATCATTCTATCTATTCATCTTGATGACCTTCGCAACGCTCTTGCTCTTTTTTTTAGCAACCTTGTCCTCCAAAAAGTGATAACCTATGTATTTAGCAATCAATCTAATTTGATTCATTGGAAGAAAATTTAGTATAAGAAGTTAGGCGACCCTGTCTTTCAGAATATAATATCAATTTAGTCATTTTATGTTATTGGATTTATATGTATTATCGCGTCAATGATGTCCGTGTTCATGTTCGTGAGATTATTCCTTCACTTCTATCAATTGGCTGCCCAAAATTTTATAATCTTGAATTTTTCCTGGTAATTTTTCGAGAGTTCTTAGATGGTGAATGGTCTCAGCCGTGATTTATCCAAACACAACGTTTCTCAGGTCGAGGAAGGGGGTTGGTGCAAATGTAATTAAAAATCGACTGTTGTTGGTATTTTATTCGCTCACACAACTGAGCAACCCTGCACGATCGTGAGGAAGCTCAAACGACTCGTCTCTGAAAGTAGGACCAAAAATAGAACAGTTTCCCTCACTAAAATGGCCTAACTCCACATAATTTCTGGCGATGAGGTGATGAAAATGATTTCCAATAAGTGAAAGGGCTCTTCCCTTGTAATTGGCAGTGCCTAGTAGCAGTCTTTTAAAGTTTTCAGAGGTTCGAGGTACAGTGTTTTCAAAAAGCTAAGTTGTAGATGATGTACTCTAAAGTGAAGATCAAACAATTTAGCCTGATCAGATCCGATAGTGACGGCAATAATGGGGTTAACCTTATTTTGTATCTAATAATTGGAGACGGGCGTATATCTGCACTTCAAACCCAAAGTCAATCCTCGGCAATTGGCTGCGATTTTTATCATATATATATTATGAATGTAGTTAATAAACAGATTAAGTGAGTTAAATTTTCCCTAATCTCACAAAAATAATTTCTCAAGATAATGTACGTAATTTGCTGATATAGATATAATAGTTGTGGCTGGTAGTTCATTAATCAACATTATATTGATAGATACACTGAGTTGTATGAAGAATTATGGAATCATATTTTCGGTGGGAGCCGCCATTCCTGTCGTCATTAATTATGTCATCAATCAGCTCAAGACAAACAAATAAATACAAAAATGGGAGGGAAAAAGATTTGTGGGTATAGAACTCGGGGGGACTAACTACAATGTAGCCATCGCAGAGCCTATCCTCAATAACAAGGGAGAAATCATTGATTTTAAAATTATTAAGAGAAAGAATGGAGTCACCTACAATGACCCTGAAGAGTCTTTGAACTAAATTATCGGATTTATACAGAACAATCAGAATTAATCCATAGGCGAAGGGTAAAAGAAGGACATTGGCAGCTATTATTTCATAGGAGTGGCTTCTTTTGGACCGCTATGCCTTGATAGGACGAGTCCATTATATGGTAGCATTACAACTACTCCAAAATAACTGTGGAGGGGTGTTAAAGTATTAGATAGAGTCAAATAACCATTCCATTAAGTGGAAACAGGAATTGATACAGATGTCAATGCCGCAGCCTTTGCTGAGTTCAAATTAGGCAACCATCATGTAAAAGAATCTTTAGCTTACATTACTGTTGGAACTGGAGTTGGAGTCGGAGTCATTGCTCAAGGAAAGACGGTTCATGGATTGACACACCCTTAAGGAGGTCATATTATGTATTTTATTCTTTATATAGAGTGGAGCGTTCCCCAGAAGAGTACTAAGGTTTTAAAGGAGTTTGTCCTTTTCACAAAAACCAGACCTGTCTTGAAGGCATGGTCTGCAATAAATCGATAGCTGAAAGATTAAATGTTAATTTTACAGCTCTAGCTGACATCCCCGACAACTCTAAAGTTTGGTAGTTGGTTGCCTACTATCTCGCTCAGCTGTGTCTTAACATTACACTTCTCCTTTCTCCAGAAGTGATTGTGATTGGAGGAGGTATAATGAACCGAAAAATACTTTATTCTCTCATCCAAAGAGATTTTATAAGACTTTTGAGTGGCTATGTAGAGCATCCTCTTCTAAGTAAAGATCGAATCGAGCAGTTCATTGTTGCTCCTAAACTAGGTCCAGATGTTGGAGTAAAGGGCGCGATGATTTTATCAATCATGTAGAAGTGATACATAACGAATAGTATAGACATCAAACATAAATTAACTTGATTTAATTTTTTAATTTTGCAATGCATAGCACCATCAATTTTATAGTTTTAATTATACTGATAATAAATCGAAATGCGTATTAATCTTTTAATAAATAGAAGCCCCAATATAATTTTATTTATCAGATATGTCGTACTACCCCTACTACTATCCCTACCCCCTCAGGTTAATTTTATATCATTCAGTTATTATCCCTACTACGACCCCCTTCTTAGGAGCACTGCTGTAGACGCTGAAATTACAGCATCAAGACTTAGAAGATCGAGATTGGAAGCAGATATTGCCACTTAAACTGCTTTAAGGAGATCAAGAGTCGCTGCAGAGATTGCTGCTTCAAGAGCAGCAACTGAAAATGCACTGAGAAGATCCAGAATATAGGCTGAGATTGCAGCTTAAACATCGCTCAGAAGATCAAGGTTATAAGCTGAACTGGCAATATCAAGAACCGCTACTGAAAGTGCATTAAGGAGATCAAGAATAGAGGCATAGGTCGCCACTGAGTCAGCTCTTCGAAGATCAAGGGTATAGGCTTAAGTTGCTGTATAATCAGCGCTTAGAAGATCCCGAGTTTAGGCAGAATTGTCAATTTCCAGAAGAGCTGCCGAGGACGATTACCGTAGAAGAAGAGTATAGGAAGATATCCAGCAAATTCTTCAAAAATATTGATTTCCACAGCATCAATAAGCCAATACATGTTATTAAACCCAAGCAAAGAGTTCTCTTCTTGCGAGGCAAATATTCAATACTAGCATTTGTATTTGATGGGTGAAGGTGTCATTGCAAAAATAAATGCATAAAATTAATATAATTAATCTAATATTTAATATTTAATATGGTGGTAATTCCTAAGACCAGGAAGACCTACTGCTCTAAGTGCAGAACCCATACCGTGCACAAGATTACGCAGTACAAGAAAGGAAAAGAAAGCAAGGCTGCACAAGGTAGGAGGCGTTATGACAGGAAACAGTCTGGATACGGAGGACAGACCAAACCCATCTTCAGAAAGAAAGCCAAGACCACCAAAAAAATTGCACTTAGATTGGAGTGCTCCAAATGCAAGAGACGTAGAGTGATATTGGTAGGCCGTGCCAAGACTGTGGTGCTCATGGAGATCAAGGATATCAAAAAGAAAAACCAGGGTAAAGGAGACGCCCTCTTCAAATGATGGTCAATCGCTATTTAACACCCTCTTCTTCTATAATCACTACACATTTCGAACTATGCTGTCCAAATTTGTATTAAATTTTGGTCAAATATGACAAGTATTACAATATCAAAATCGATTCATTGATAGTTCTCATGGTTCTGCATATTATCAATTAAGTAGATTTCATCCAATTTTATAATAAAAAGATGTAAAACAAAAGATAATGGTAGACTTGCCGAGAAGATTTCAGGCTTTTGCTAGCAGAGAAGAATATGCCTCCCAAAATGGAGATAAAGTTAAGATATCTTTAGGCAGCTATCAGTGGAAATAACATCACTTCTTAACTTTTCAATGAGCTTCCATAATTTGAAAAACTATCACTAAAGGAAATGCCCACTGACACAATGATCACACTTTTCAATAGCATAGTTCGTTGTCTCTGCGGTAAGGAAATCGTTACCCTCTTTACTGCCCAAAAAGCTTGGGTTAAAAAGTAAGAATACTTTGCTAGTTGGGATGTCTATGAATTAACTTGTGATACTAATAGTTTAGTTATCTTTAGAAATAAAGAAAAAAAAACATTGTGGAGAGAATTTACGATTTAAAAGTTATGGGTATCAAAATTATATAAACAACAAAAGAGAAAATACGTTTTTGGAATTGTCTTCGAGAGAAGGAAGTATCAGATTGGTTTCTAAGATTAAAAAACTTGCAGTCGAATCCATGCCTGTCTTATCAATCTCATTGGTTAAAAGCGGGCTCTGAAAACTAAGGCTATAGATTTAGGCAGCAGCAAAGACTAAAGGATTAAAACTGTTGCTTAAGATCTCTAATTTGAAAAATAATAAGCTATTTTCGAGAGCGAATTTAATGAAGAGCAATATTTCGAGGAGTAATAAAGGCAATACCTGTCAAATCTGCAAAATAAAATAAATGGATTCTAGTTTAGCGATGATTCTGGTTACTAGTTGCTCAAGAACATAACTAAGGGGAAGATTATGCAGAACCCGCTGATAAATACACTGAAGGTATGCATGGTGATTTAAAATTGCGGAATTGAAAATTTAATCGAGGCCTATATACAATTTCATGCTTGGAATCTGCAAGTAGATACTTTCAAGATTGTTAATAGGATAAGAAATAACACTTTTTTAGCATACTTAAAATTAAAAAAATATGGCTTGCTTTCTTATCCAAGGGAGGCGTATATTACAATATCCTACATTCAAACATGTCAATGTCTAATTAAACAATAAGAGTCTTCTTTGCTTTCGATAAAATAGCCCCTCAAAATGTCTTAGAATAGTAAACACTATCTTATAATCAATAATATTCAAGATGAGGCCAATGGATAAACTAAAGGAACAGTAAGAATGGATTTCAGCCAAGTTGTTCAATTTTCGACGGTGTAAGACAATAATGCAATGGTCTTTATGATCATTTTAAGCAAAATGGACTATAAGGGTTATGAATATCTGAGTAATAATCGGGAGATAAACCTTAATTTTATGAGTGATATTTGTTCTCTTTCCAAATACTGTCAATAAAAATCTCTCTCAAGCGTAGACCTCAAATTGTTTGTCTTCAATTACTGTGTCTGTAAAAATCAAAGGCGACGTAAAAATTCTGCAGTTAGTGAGATATAGCTAAACAGCTAAATTGAAAATGTTAGTGGTGTTCTTTCCTCCTCATCACTAAAAAAACCTGAATAGGAATAATCTCATAATTTATCAGTAGACCAAATAATCAAAGCTATTGAAGACACCCATAGTGATATCCGCAACGATAAGATAATCCAGATCATAAAGAATAAAAAATATGAGTCTTATTATTTAAAACATCATTTTGGGGAATAGAGTCATCCTTAAAAGTGTACCTAGAGCAATCAAATTAAAGATTTTCTGTTGCAGGGAGGCCGCTGGAAAATAATCAACAATGATTTGATATTCTGTGATGAGGAAGTCATTAGAGTTCAAAAAGGAGTCTTGAAAATGGTACTCAAACAAATTGCATCCAATTTGACCAAGGGAAAATCCATTATGAATATGTCGCTTCCAGTTGAAATATTCGATAAGAAATCAATGCTGGATACCCTTGCGAATATGATGGGATTCTTTCCAGTTTTTATGAACGAAGCTATTAATGCCAACAACCTTGTAGAACAAGTGAAATATGTCACAATGGCCTTTATGTTTATATCTTCATGCAAACCGAACATCGAAAAGCCCTTTAATCCTATTATTGGAGAAACTTTACAAGGATTAATTGGGGGAATTCCTATCTATTTTTAGCAGACATTCCATCATCCACCAACTTCAACGCTCTTCATAAAAACTCCATAGTTTGAATCATACGGTAGCTTTGATACGCATGTGGATTTGGGACTAAATACGGCCACTTCAAAAGTGACCAGTTTTTTTACTGTCAAGATATACAAAACAAAAACGTAGTATGTGATTAAACTGCCATATATAGAGATGGGTGGCATTATGTTTGGAGACAGAAATTTTAGACTGGCTGGAAAAGGTTTTATTTATGAAAAAAAGAATGATCTTTATTGTTAATATTCAACGGGAAAGGATAAGAAAAATGTCTACGAGTATAAATATAAAATTAAAGCCACTGATGTGGCTGGAGGAATATTCAAAGTCACTAATTCCTTTGGGAAGAAATTGCTAAATCTTGACAAATCTAAAACTTTTTAAGGCATCAAGCCAGATGACATTATTGAGAAGTATTGTCAAATCTCAGGCAAATGGTTTGGAGACCTATATTTCGACGGCATTCCGTATAAGACTGTTGAAAAAGGTCCATTTCCAGTTCGGTTGTAACGACCTGTATATTTATTGCCTTCTGACGCGTTATTTCGGTAAGATGTTGTGTATAAAGGATGGGGTCTAATTGACAAATCGAACGAAGAAAAGTAAGTGTTAGAGAATATTCAAAGAAAGGATAAAAGCCTCCGATAAAAGGCAATATCCTCCAAATGATCTGAGTTTATCTATAAGTATAGTTAAATATTAATATCACAAAGATATCAATAAATTACCCATAATTTAAAATTATATTAATCTTGAAGGATTGGATTTATTGTACTATACTAAAATTATTTTTAAAAGATTTTAATTGATAGATATCAAGAAGAAGGCTTTTGGAAAGACCAAGCCTCAGGAAACAAGTAGACTGTATAGAACACTATCAGTAAAAATCCCATCGATAGGAGAAGACCAGGAATCACATATTTTGATTTACTAAATCGAATATTGTTTTAGATGCCATACGTGCATAGAACAGAAAGGATAAAACCAGTCAATAGTTGCACGTATAAATTGTCTGTGAAAAAGTGGCAGTATTTTATTAATTGGAAATGCAATAGATACCACGAGTAACTGATTTTTCCTATAAATATGGTGACCCTGTTTCCTAATATCAAATCATTGAAAATACCCTTTCCACAATAAATAAAGACTGCTGTGCTCAATGCTGATATCCAAAACCAATGCATGGCCCTAGCTCCATAGTCCTGCAGTGTGAGAGATAAAATTATAAAAATTGCTGCGATAGATGAAATGATTCCCTTGATACTTTTTGCCCTTTCCCATAAGGTTTCTTCTCGCACAGGTACCTACATGTTATTTGATTTACATTTGCCTTTTATATTCCGATCTAGGAATTTTATTATCTCTGAAGTTTCTTTTATTCATAATATGCCAAACAGCAGCCGGCCATCGGAGACCAAAACGGAACCATGACAAAGTCTAACCCAAATCTATTTTAATTAGGGTCCAAAAAGAGTTGATATAAAATGTAAGTGACGATTCCAAGAGCAATTAATCCTTTTTCCATTGATAATTTCCAAAGTTTAGTTGCGAAGAATGGCCAAAAGAGATAAAACTGTTCTTCTACTCCCAAAGTCCAGAGTACTTGGACAGTACTCCATGACTAATCACGGTAATATTCTTTGTAGATCATATGAATATTAATTACCATCAAACATGCTGCCATGAATGACTTTGATGCTTCCTTGAGCTGTTCTGGAGAATAGCATTGAATCAGCATTATAAAGGTATAGATGAGCATGGTAATTAAGGCAGGGAAGATTCTTCTTATTCTCCTGCTGTAGAACTTAGCGTAAGAAAACTATTTCTTTTTCCTC
>Ga0302185_10001689_pt1 | contig 15217 bp, 24 predicted proteins | sample II_Bog_E1_1_FD_200231 | JGI IMG/M metagenome (GOLD analysis project Ga0302185, IMG submission 200231) | Peat permafrost microbial communities from Stordalen Mire near Abisko, Sweden - II_Bog_E1_2 | ecosystem: Environmental > Terrestrial > Soil > Wetlands > Peat | place: Sweden: Abisko... | reverse complement strand
TTTATCAGTGGCAGTCAGACAAACAAGCTAGAGGAAATGCGTAAGATTGAGGGTTCAAACTATGGTATTCACGTGCTTGGCCTATATGATCCTGCTTTCCTCTTCTTGCATCGCCTACTAATTCGACTGCAAAGATAAAATCCAAAGAAGCACGACTAGACGATCAAGAGCATCAAGGAGAGTCGCATGCAGGTGAAGATCAATCAGTTGGTATGTGGCCTATCATCCAAAACTGACCTCTCGCCAAGGGGACTAATAAGTTTGCTCATGCTGCTGTATGACCTCCTCAGCACTGCGATATGGGACGAATTCGCTGATGAAAATTTCTTCAAATCACTGATTAATCTGTTGAAATAGCAACAACTCTAGGCTTTGCTCTAGTGGCCATTGTCCTTTGGTGGCGGAGAGGTATATCTTTGCTTACGCAGGTATGTATCACCACAATGTTCGGCAACCTTATGAAAATTTTCCTTGTCTATTTGCAGGAAGCGTAAAAGTAGCCTTAAATCACTCGCATTATATACACCCACAAACTGCTCGAACTTGTTATCGGATTTGCGAAGTATCTCAACGGAGAGACCATAGGTTCTGTCATCACTTTTATTCTGCATTTGATGTCTTTTGACAAGGGGGAGGGTAAAGAAAAGGAGAGTCGATCTTTTGTACGGCAGTTCATTCAAGCAAACGGCATGTCTCTCTTCGTGCGTTTCCAACTTTTAAAAATCAGCAATGAAGTTACAACCTCAATCGTTTAGTCTTGCAATCTCCTCTCTCAAATTGCTCGTCACTCCAAGGATGTATACGAGTATATTGACTCGATTGAACCCTTTGAAGACATTAAAAAGCTCATCACTCATGAAGACCCTCAAATTCGCTGTCGGGTTTTAAACTTAGTTGGTAATATGTGCAGACATTCCGGTTATTTCTACAAAAAAATTGATAGCTGTGGAATACTGAAGAGCTGCATTGCCCTCTGCGAAGATGAGGACAAAACCATCAAAAAGTTTGCATGTGTCGCAATCGGTAACGCTAGCTTCCACGATGACACACTTTATGACCACCTCAAACCTGTTATCCCTATATTAGTGAGTCTGCTGAAGGACAGTGAGGAAAAGACACGTTCCAACGCAGCTGCAGCGTTAGGCAATCTGGCTCGAAATTCAGCCATTTTGGACAAAGATTTTATAAACACGGGGGTTAATTATCAGCTAGTGAACATGTTAAATCAGGACAAAAGCACAGCTGCGAAAAAAGTATCAATAATGGCCATAATAAACTTACTGTAGCTGCCATAATCCAAAAAATTGTTGATTGGCCTGGACATCGGGAAGAGTCTGCAGAGAATGCTAGTGCCACCACTGAGTAATGATTCTGGGCTTGTGAAAACAGCTCAGAAGGCGCTAGATAAACTAAAGTGATTGATTGATGTGATATGCCTGGGATAGTCAATCTGTTTTATGAATATTAACATTGTATTAAGTCACTTTTGGGCCTTTAAATAACGAATTTTCCTATAAATAGTATTATCATAAATATCAGAAGAGGCGTCTGATTTCACTTGCGAGGCTAGCTAATCGTTCACTTTGATTCATGTAGTCCTTTTTCAAAATATTAGCCTTAAAGCTGAGGCAAGCGTACTTTTGCTCTATCTTTAGTTTACGCTCAGATAGGACTCTTCTCAATTGGTCGACCTAATTTCTCTTTGCCACAACTATCCTCTCAGCGAATTGCACTATTTATGGCTGCTGGTTGCTGTGATTGCGTCTTCCGATGACCATCCTCTTAGGTGGTGGGTTAACCAGCAGTCCATTCAACCCACTCAACAATGAAAATTTGCTACTGTTGCTTCGACATAAGGTTGATCCATCATCTATACTATGAGGTTCGTCTTGCCGAGTATTGGTTCTTCTGGCAGCATTGGGCAGATAGGTGGCTTTGGCGAAGTTGAACTTCTTTTTAATGTGGCACTTGGATTTGAACTGAAGAGTCTCCTCATGATTACTTTCCATGACTCGAGGATTATTATACAATTTAAATATCCGAAATTAGCAAATCATCCAATACAATTAATAAATCTTCTCTCAAAATTTGAGAAGGGCTTCCCCTACGCCCCCAGATTGACCAATCAATAAACTCTAAATTATCTTTGCATTTAAATAATGTGCAATCTACTTATTAGTCACTATTGCAATGGGCAACTCATGCTGCAATCAATAATCATAAAATTAGCAATAGATCATTCAACAATCACCAAATCGCAATCTGCAGACGGTTGATACTGTCAAATTAAAGCTAAAGCAAGCCCGAGATCGCATCCGAATGTTCATTGCTAAAAAGAATGTTGATATTGAACATATTGACCAACAAATCAGAGATAAATTGCCACGATACCAACAAACTAAAAACAGGAAGGAACTCATTCCTTTGCTCAAAGCAAAGAAAGACCTACAGTAAATGATCAACAAAGCAGAGGTAAGACTGCGCCTTCTAAATGATAAGCTGAACGAAGTCTAGCTGCAACAGCTAAACCAATAGGTAAATGTTCCTCCATTTAGACCATATCAGTGCTCGATGATTCTAACCGATACATTAAATAGATCCAAGAGTAATTATAGAAAAAAGACTGGAGAAATGTCCTGGATGAAGCTCAGAAAAACTATTCCATTGAATGGCCATCCGACAGCGCTGAGGTAGAATCTGACCCGGCTTTTCAAAAGATGTGGGCGTAGCTGGGGGGAAAGGAGGTGTAGAGGGCAGGGACTTGTGTTCAACTCGTAGGCTCCAAATAAAAATTACTTATAAATGGCTGATTTGTTTAATGTTAGTAGGCAAAGAAACGGAAAAGCTATCATTATTCAATAAACAGCCGATCAAAGTTAATCTTATGAAATAACTCGCCGGGAGAGTATCCTGGAGAGTTCCAGCGATTCACCACTGACTCGTTTAGTTGCGAAGGCGCCTTTATTTGAAAGCTGGTTGGGGGCCAGACCTATCCCACCACGCTGTCGTTGCTTGTATGACCTCCTTCCGCTTAATATTAGGGAGAGTTCTCGTTTGGTTATGCTGATTCGCCTTTGTTGTTGCCTTTATATGTGAGATAGGGGTTCGCTTGGAAGTGGTTCAAATCAGTTCTTGTACTGGCTTCGCTGTATCCATTTTTGAAATTGTTGGTAGGAGTGACGACATCAATGTTCCGCGGACAGTCTCTATCAGTGGAAGCAGTATCGCAAGATTCATCCCTTGAGCCTCTGGGAGCATTTCTGTTCATATGACACATGCCCATCTGCTAAGTAACTTAAAATTATATTGCAATCTACATAATAAGAGTAAATCACTCTTTTCCGAGGAATACGTTTTGATTTTCAACTATAGACCAATTGATAAACTTTTTACCAACACTTTTTCAGATGGCTACCAAAGAAGTCACGACATATCAGGAACTAGTCTAGTTTGTCTTTAAAAACGGGGGGGTTATTGTCGCAGACTTCTATACCACGTACGGAGTGTATCATACAGCTGGTGCGGACCCTGCAAACTGATAGCTCCTATTATCGACAACTGCAGGAAGGAGTTCAGTCTGCCTGTGGCCAGGATAGATACTGACAAAGCTGATGAGCTCAGCAACAGATTCGACATCCACGCAATTCCGACATACATTCTGCTGAGAAAGACAGGGGGTGAGATAATCAAAGCCGAGGTCGTGGTCAGTGCTCATCCCTAAAAGGTGCGTAAGCTCTTCGAAACTGGCTACAACATTAAAAACAATAAAGTTTGATATGATTGGGATAATGAGAGCATTAGCTATATCAATTTGATGAATGACTCAACCATGGAGTAGACTAATCCGCTTCCGCGAAAACACTCGCTTCACTTTCGAGGAGGGAGGACGTAATTCAATGAATTGGTTTTACTTCTCACTTTTTCGCTGTTACTACCGCCTCACGATAAACGAGAAATCTTTTAGCTTCAGACTTTGCTGCCGACTGCTGCGAGCAAAAGACTCATCTTTCTGTTGTCCTCTTAACATTATTAGTTTAAGCAGCTCATTCGAAGTGCGGGGGTGGCTGTCTCCGAGCTTTTAGATGCGTCTTTTAATTTTTTATAAGGACAACTTACCGCTTTTGAGAACGTTGAGATTGTATAACTCGCAGCCTTCGCTCATAGCGAGGGCAATGAGTATAACAGTAAACATATTCTGAAGTTTAACCATCGATTCTGGTAAAAGAATATGTTCGTGCCAAGAGGCTGCCAATTGAGGATGGAGGGGCACCTGCATATAATTCTATAGGTTGTAGTACAGTTTGGCGGAAATGAACCCTTCCAAGGGCTAGAATAGTTTATATATCTTCTTCTTGCGCTTTTATTCCATTGTTTTACGCTTGGAATCTGATTTTAGAGTTGCTGCGCTGTCATTCCCAAAATATTTGTTGTTTAAATCAGCCAAACTGCATCTTTGTCTGCCACTGAAATCGCTGCCCAGTCTGCTATGGCCGTATTTGCTTTGACTATTGCAATCAATTAATCTTTCATTGAGTTTGTTGTCTTCTTCCTCCTCTGTTACCACTATGCTCTTGGGGCCTGCGAGTAGGTATACTTTCTCATGTTTTTCCAAGAAGGACAAAGCAGATGCCATCTGTCTCACAAAGTCAACGACCTACACATCTGTGAGCGGTTGATGGTGTCGATCCGATAGGCAGTCTTCCAACGTATTCTCATGATACTCGAAAATAGCGTAGAGCTTGAACAGATTGGAACAGATGTTGAAATCATTCTCCATCCAGTAAGTGCGTGTTTGAATCATGTTTTTGTGCTACACCAGGCGTCTGGCTTCCAGTTGATTGACAATAGACTGAGGGTTGAACTGACTGATGATCTACCGTAGTGCCACCTGTTATTTGGTTTGCTTGTGCTCAATTATGGTAATCTCTGCCCCATCGTAAAATTCGGAGATGAACCTTCTCACCAAGCGGTATTCGAGTTCAAGGCGAGTCTTGTCGCCCTTTGATTCCGTTGACCCCATTATATTATTTATTAATAAATTTATAGTTACTCAGAAAGTCATAGACTGCAAGATAACAGACAGAGATTGAGAAAATCCATAATTTATTGAATGGAACCACTAAGAGATCAAGAACACACATTCTCTTGACTAGCCCTGAAACAATAAAATATGAGCATAAATAGCTTCTAATTATAAAGTTAGATCAATTTGTAGCTACTGCGGATTCGGCTTCTGCGATCTCTTTTTTTGGAAGCTCAGTTCGACAAGAAGGACAATTCATTTTGATCATTACCCACTTATTAAGACACCCTTCATGAAAAACGTGTTTCTTGGAGCAGGGCAACTCATAGATCATATCTTTCTCCTTTATCTTCATGAGGCAGATGGCACATTATCCATTGGCTTGTGTCACTTGATCCAAAGTTGCTTCTGCTGCCTTCAGATCCAATTTTGCCACCCCCTTTTTGCAGCAGCATAAATAAAAGGGTAAACCTATTAAAGCAAAAGGAGTTACAACTATAATCCCTGATACCATCAATAGAGTCATAAGAGATCTTAGAAGAAGGTAACGTCTGAGGTACAATTATAGGTAAATGTAGAGGAATAGTAAATAGATTTCAAAAACATTTTGGCCTTTGGTTACTAGTAAGAGGCTGATCACCATGCCAACCCCAACCAACGTAATTAAATCATAAGTTTTGAGCCAATTTGTCAGTTCAAAAAATTCAACTGCCAAGTAATTTTACAACTATTGTTGGGAAATAATTGAGTATTCTTTCATAACTTCCTTGCTCAGATCGTTCTAATGAAGTTTTTTGGAATTGAGAAAGATGATATCACTTGTACAGCTTTAAATCGAAGAATATTAGACCACCGGCTGATCAGTGGCGTGGCTGCACTTTTGAGCCAGCAGACAGTATCTGTAATTATTTCCTTTAAAGATTTTAATTGACCAATACACCAATATAGCAAAAGTAGTTACGCAAACTGCAAGGGCGACGCCCAACGCAACAGGCATCTTGTCGCCTGTTGGTAGCGTTAGGCAATCGATTGGAAGGAAAATTGTAAAGATGATCGTGAACAGGAGATGAAATACAATATGCTTCCGATAGGAATCTCTAAGATTAGTGTAGGCATTGCTGAATGAAATGTCAGCTTTGCAATAGTTTGTATTTTGCTGCATTTATGTGATTTAATAATAGAAATCAGGGTTTCTATAGACAGTTATATTGAGTTTGATTATATGATTAATTTTATAGGCTAGTTTATTTGGGTTGTAGAGAACTTGACTTATGCCTTCGATATTTGATTTTCTTATGGCAGGTATGCTTTAGAAGTACGCCATCTCTTCTATTATCTATGGAACAAAAAAAGATTATTATTGCAGCAAATCATATAAATTATGAACAGCAAATTATCGAGATCCTGCATCTATTAATGATAGTTTTAATAATCTTAAATTTCATATATCTTACTTTATATTTAAATTATATGGCCTCTATTAAGATTCATTCATCATCCATTGATCACAGCTGTATTAAACAAAAGGCTTAAAGCCAACTTCAGCTGCTATACCTTTATTCTAATTTTCCCTCGTGTTCGTTTTGATGGTTTATATTGACTGGCGGCGTAATTAATATTTATTGTTATACATATATCTTTCATGTCCAAGTAAGAATACGACTCACACCTTAAATTCGGACAGGGGATACTCATCGAGGGGTTCAAGACTGACGGCGTCGACAAGGGTTTTCTCACCACTCAGGGATTTGCTGACATCAAGGTTAAGTACTAAACCTATGACGACATCCTCTACTTTAAGAACTACCGCAACTCCATCTTTCAAATACTTCCAGCTGGCAACTTCGAACTCAGCGATTAGCTTCAAAAGGCTCTCATTGAAAACGAGGGGTAACCTGAAAATTCTAACATCCGCATCCTGAAGAATCGAGCTGAGTCAGAGAGGATACAGTTTCAGCTCAACATCGAGAAGTATCTCCTCCCTTATTCAGCAATATGAAGAAGAATGTTTGTTTTGGGCAGAATGTTATCTTCAAGCATATTGACTCCGAATCTTATGTTTCTGGCACCATCAGACCATCGACTGGCTCGAATGGAGCCTTTACCGTGCAAGTCAGCGATAATCTTTCTTAAAGCCTCGTCTTCAAGCTAATGCCCTTCCGATCCTTTGAGTTTATGGATATGGCTATCCCCTTCGATTCTCCTATCCTCATCCAAAACGTGTTCAACAACGGGTATATTACTTTCGAGAAGATCGGCATGGGCGATCAGGGAAAGGGTAGAGGCACATATATTGAGAAAAAACCCATTGAATCCAATGACACTTACAAAATTCCAGTTAAAACACAAAGTCTAAAATCTGATGTTTACGAGGTTGTGACTCACTTTGTGGATCTATCGGTGTAGAAAGAAGTGCCCATGCCTTGGCGCTTTAAGCTGCACGTAAACGAAGTTGTGAACGAATCTCTAATCCAGCATGATGTCGTCTATTTGCAACATACTTAAAAGTAAACTGTTTCTAATGCAGTAGCGGTGTTCTCTCGACGCATGGCAGAGATATTATCCTCAAAGAGCTGAAAGAAAGAACGACCAGCGAACTTAGCTTCTACTAGTGCTTGTGGGAAATTTAAAAGCATGATCGAACTGCTGACTCCTATATACTCAGACACCTCATGTCAGGCATGGTCCTCAAGCAGGAAATCAGTTCGGATAATATTCGGAGAGCTGTTCTTTCTGATATTTCACAGGGAAAACCGTCTGCCATGACGGAGAGAAAGGTTGAAAAGAAGGAGGGTGAAAGCTAAATTCATATGGCTGAAAGCCAAGTGGAAAATGCGGTCGAACAAGTTGTGTCAGATGACTAGATTGGCTACGTTGAGGTAAAACTAGCTAAAAAAGAGGGAGGCTAAATCAACAGTGAATCCTTTGTAAACATAGCATGGGGTGAAGAACTTCTCTAGATTAACGACGGGGAATAACACTTGCAGTTGAGTCTGCTCAACAAAACCCAGGACGCTGAGGGCAAAATCGACCAGTTAAAAATGAAGATCCTCTATAAGAAGGAGATTGAATACAACGTTCGCCCGCTGGCTTTCAAGAAAAGTGTGACTCAAGAACATTGCTTCGTTATCATGGAAATTGAGGATGAACTCAAAAAGGAATTATTGTTTGCTCTGTCCTTCCACTCGGTCATTATTCATCTGCGATAGGATCTGCAGTGGGGAGCCATTGAGGCAGCGAAGAAGATCAGTTACCTCCGCATGATGCAGGTAACTACTAAGATTAAATAAATTAAGAATTTCATCAAGAATTGTTCTGATGAATAGGCAGAGCTTGAGCATAGTACTTGTGTTTCTATTTAGTTTTCCCTGTTTATAAGCGGCAGATGATCTGCAAGGACTTGGGTATTAGCGAATTACTGTTCGAACTGTTGTACTTCATGAAGATGAACTTAAAGGAGGACATCTTTTCTGATAAACACAATGAACGTGACAAATTCCTGTAATTGTATAACACGTTATATGAGGTGATAAATGAACTGATAAGAAACAACCTGCTTTTCAAGATGCACATCTCAAAGTGGTTTGAGTTCATCCTTGAAGATGTGATCGCCAATAACGAGCCATGCCAGTTATCACTGCTCAAGGAGCTACTGAGGGAAAATGCATTTTTTGTAGATAATTTCGTCACTCATACCATTATAGAGCATCTTACTGACCACTACACCAAAAACGAGTCGTCAGAATACATTGAGCGCAAGTATCTACAAATCTTCAGGCTGCTATGCATCATTGGAAACAAAGTTAACACTGCTAACCAAAAGTTAATACTAGACTACTTCATCAAAAAGCTGAAGGGCAGTCGTTACGAGATTTATATTGGAGAAGACCATGGCCAGATCAAGATCACTGCAAGTCTGGACAAGGTCAAAGCCTAGCACTTCACCTTTAGTTAATTTTATCAACAATGTCAGGACAATTACCCCTCTGCCTGGGCATATTTTGTTGAATATCTCAATCTCATCGCTGACTTAGCGCAGGGCAGAAACAAAATAACAGAAGTAGAGCTTAGCAAAACATTCACCCTCAGAGTTCTCGGAGACCTCTTTTAGCAGGAGGAACTGTATTAGGCAGAAGTTCCTATCATAAGGATGATCCACTACCTATATGCTGAGAGTTAATATTTCTACCCCATCGAAAAGAAACGCAAAATATTAAACTATAATAAATTAGCGGATGGGGAGGATGGGATTGTCATCAACTCAACTCCCTCGAGAATAAAGCCATGGGATCCACCCTTTGATCGCATTCTGGTTCGTCTTCTGACTAAACTCAAGGGCTATGGTCCTATCGATCCTGCATAAGCGGATAAAAACTAAACACTGTTAACAGTGCTTAAATTTCTTTGGGAAACAATAAACTTGGGTTTTTGGAACGACAAACAAAGTGTAAAATAAATTCTGACAGATGTACTGAAAGTCTTGTAGCGGAGCAGTCAAATAACTGACTATTAATCTGTTCTGATTTCATCCAAAGAAAATATCCTCATGATTGCTTGCAAAATAGAGTGTCTCAATATCGTGGGTCTCATTGCTGAGTACGACAATGATATATTGGTGCAGTATGTGGCATCAAGCTTCCATGAGTTCAAATTCTAAGAAAAACGGTTCAACTTAAAAAGCCTAAGCCTAAGTACGCCCATTCTTGACATCAAATGCAATCATAAAATGGTCCATGATTTCCTTGCGGCCCTTCCCTCAGGCATTTAGCCGATCATTTCAACTTAAATATGTGATCAGATGATTGAGATGTCAAACTATAACAACGCTTAACTTACTGGCAAGGCTGTTTCCATCATGGATCGAGTGTTGCAGACACGTCGCAAAGCTTTTAATCAATTCGCTGAATTAATAGTGATTTCAGAAGAGTAACGTTTGTAGCTGCTGACTTTCATGGAGGACAACAGAAATAAATTCTTCATCCTCGAGGACACTAACATCGTGCAGGTGACTGAACACAATCAGGTCTGTAATTATTTTATGGTCTATGACTAACGCAATCGCGGACTTATGGAAGTGCTTTATCTTCTTACTGAACTCATGAAGAACGAAAATAGTATCCTTTCTCTAGACACTATTACCTCTATCCATGAATCCGGTATTTTCTAAGCCTTGGGATCCAACCGTCTGATTAATTTCACTGGCGAACGTTCGAGCACAAATCGTATGAAGCAGTAGATTGTCTACTCTTCTAACCTTCATTTAAAGGTGCTAACATTCATCTTTAACTGCAAATAACTGCCCGAATCATAGTTGGCCATCAAGTTGCTGCACCTGTGCTATTACTTCATTGTGGCGTTGATTGAGAACTTCAACCAGATTAAATCGCTAATGCAGTGGCACATTCCTCGTTTGATCCATCATATTAAGCGAAATGTGGGGTGCATTGACTTCTTGAAGGAAATGTATGATAACAACAAAACCATGCTCTACAACGAGGGGGCTGTCTTTGAACTCATTAAGTAAATTTGCGAAAACATCGAGAGCGAGCAGGATGACAGCTTTTACAAATCTAAACTACTTGATTTTTACAGATATCTGATCTACTGTAACGGTCGCAGCCTCAAGAACCATCAGATACAAATTCTTAAAATCATGCAAGACGACAGCTACAAGAACATCATGGTCAAAGTCCACAAAGATTAGATTTAAAAGCTAGTTCAAGAGTATGAATAAGACAACAGGGACAGTCAAACAGTTAAAATGAGTCCACAGTTGACCTATCTCTGCACCTTCTTCCAGATAATGGCTGCCCTCATCGACAACAACAACGTGGTCAATATTGGTAAACTCTTAAAGCGCTATCCTTTCTAAGATTTAGTTGGGTACCTCATGAAGGCTGGTCGCTGCTGGCCCCTAAAACGCAACATTCGGTGTTTTATCAACCGTCTCTACTACTTCCGCCCGGACATTGATACTCAACTCAAGAATATCCTTAGCTACTAACTTAAAAACATCATTGATGATCTAAATTCCTATATCCAACAGAAGTACAGCCCTGATGCGGCTCTGCTCTAAAATAAAAAATTTGAAAATCCTGTCCGCTTTTCGTATATAGAGTCCTATCATTACCTGCTGATTGAGGAGACGTTGTTTACAGTGTTTCAACTGGTGACTTATGATAAGCTAAAGAAGGAAATGGTCGGGTATTTAAGAAACTTCGCCATCACCGACTTCCAGGCCAGTTATAACTGGTTCAAAATAACAGAACGCCTGGGCTGCCTCCAGAAATTCTTCACCACCAACAAAAACATCTACTCCAACTCGCTGATCCGATTTATCCTATCCAAGGCGCGCATTTTCCTAGATGAGCTTGACTCTCCCATCTATAAAAATAAAACCACGGAAGACATGTCCGACGTGGATGCCAAAAAGTATGTCATTGATAGGCTTATTGAAGGTCGAATCCATAAATTCTTTAAGGAAAACGATAACAGTTTCAATTAGGACACTCCTCTCACCTTTTTAGAGCGCCCTCAGCGTGTTGTTTCTGAGATTGCTGTCAAACAGAGAGATTAAAATCAAGTGAAATAAATTTTACGTAAAATCTTTCTCCGCTAAAAGCGTGATTTCTTAAATTAGGACTAGCGCATCAGCTACAACCTGCAACAGCTTATTTCCAGTTTGAAGTTGTCTCCTGATGCTCAAAATTATACATTTGGAGAATATCTTTAAAAAGTGAATACCTATTACAATAGAAGTGATAAGTTCGAGTATGTGGGACGTATCATTCAGCTCAACTCTAAAGACTCATCTGCTCTAACCTCTGAGAGAAAAATGTTCTTTTTGCAATATATTACTGGATTATTTTAAGCAGCTAATAAATCTAAAGCAGAGGCAGAGATTGAGTAGCCAAAAGAAGAAGACATTCCACCACCAAAACCATAGTAAGGCGAGAAAGAGGAGGAAAAGAAGAAAGAGGAGAAAGAGGAGACCGGTGGGGAGTAAAAGAAGGATATCGACCAGTGGGAAGCAGACGACTGGAGTGCAAATTTCAATGAGATAGTGAAAACGCAGAAACAGTTGAAGAAATGTGATCTGGGTCAATTTATCGTGCAACTCTTGAAGTAGGATATAATCAACAACGTGTAATTGGCAAACTCCATCTTGTTGTGTGCCATAGGTTACTTGTTAGGGGGCAATTCCCTAACTCAGAAGAACATTATCGAGTAACTTGAGAAGGACGAGGAAAACAAAGTCTTCGAAAACATATAAGCCCTCATATTTAAATTGGGAAAATTGATCCGAAAAAACATCGATGAGAACAACAGTCGGGAATAAGAAAAATCTTTGGAGTTCACTCTGGACACTGTTGACAACTATGACTACTACGATGTGGGCCAAAAATATACTTTAAGGAAAAACGTGTTCGAGCCCAACTCCACGGACGAATATCTCTACAATAAGTTGTGCATCACAACCTATAGGCGAGCTTTTAAGTTTTTACAACTTTTGTGCGAAAATAACAATAAAGAAGGCAAGCATTTCATCCGAGTGCAGCCCGGCAAAGCTCGGCAATTCAACTTCATAGACATAACAACCAAATAGCTTAGAAATATTTTTCAGATCTTCTGCAACGACATCAAGGAAGTTCCCCTCTTCCTACTAGACTTCATTCTCGAAGTTACTCAAATACCCATATACTAAAATCAACAAGCCTTGATGTGCTCTACCTTCTTCGAGGATTTATGTCAGCTCAAGAATACCTTTACCAATAGCTCGACCATATTCGATGAGAGAGGATTTAAGGATGATAAGAACCATGTTGAAGCCATTTATTACAAAAGTCTCAAAATTATACTCAGCAATTTCTAAGGCAACGATCAGAAAACTTTCCAAGTGTTGGACTCTAAACTATAGGTCAAATTCCTATGGGAAATATTACAGGAAAAGTTATCGGCAATGAACATCTTCAATAAGGAAGAGCTAGCCAAGCACATCACTGACTACTCCAATGAAACCAAGTAAGGTGGAGGCAAGAACACCACTTTCAGCGATGATATGCTCATCTTACTCGACATCATCACTATCTATCTCAAAATGAGGGACGCTCTCAAGGAACAGTCCCGCATTTTTAACACTTATGAAAAATCTAAAAAGGAACTACTCGACGCTGAGAAAGATAGGAAAACCAATGAACTCATCGATCAGGGAATCGATGAAAAATAGATAGAAGCCAGAGTCCAATAAGAACTGAAAGGACAGTGCATGTACTCCTTCCTAGAGAAATGTCTGCTGAACATTTAGATCACTGACGATAAGGGCAAGGACCAAGTTATTTATTTCCCCAAGTATCCAGTATTCAGCAGTCTCACAGGCAACCTGCGCGACTTCATCATGTTTAGTGTGACCCGAGATTCTCACCGTGATAAGATAGTTTCTTTGTTGGGTTATACTGATAGTGTAAACAAAAAGATGGAGTATTCTTACAACCTTAAAAAAATAGAGAAAATCACTTAGCAGAACATGAAAAGCAGCTTTAAGATTGCATCAAATCTCTCTATCTTTCTGTGCATCTACATTGGAATATTCTACCATGTCATCATTGAATACCAAGAGGCGGAGTACTACTCTTCGTTCACAGTTGGAGCAGTAAGGTTTGCACTTAGCTTGATACAACTTACATTTACTGTCCTATACATATTCTATTGGTTTAAACTCAAACTTTGGTAAGATCCTGAGCCTGTCTCCAGATCCAACCCAGAATAAGAGCAACCGTAGTAGTCAGAATAGGAAAAATCGCCTGAATAAACTCCTGTTTAGGCAGAGGCTGATGTAAATCCAGATGCTCCATCTCCTTCTCGACTGCAAGCACTCAAAGGCAAAGCTCTTCATTACTTACAGCCCTTGAAAAATTATTACACAATAATTGCAGAAGAGTTAGGTACATAAGAACAACGCATTTATAGAAAACTGCAGCTGTGGCGTATCATAATCTTCTTAGGCTCATCCATCATTGGTACATTCTTTTTCCCTCCGATGTTTTTCTTACATTTGATAGACATCTTGGCGCAAATCTAGAAACTAGGTACCATCCTGTATTCAGTTATTTATAACGCAAAAAGTCTTATTTTAGTGAGCGTAATGGGAGTATTTTTCACTATTATCTTCTGTACCGTTACTTTCAGCAACTACATGAAAAATGTTTACTCTAGTAGTGACTCAGTGGATGACATGTGTAATGGAGTAATGGACTGTGTTGCCCAGCTTTATGTTTCAGGTGCCATCGGTGAAACTATGGAATCTTTTGAGATCATGCGCTTTACATATGACATCATCTATATCACCTTCTTCGATATGTTATTCGGAAACATTGTCAGTGGATTGATGTTAGACGCTTTTTCGAGTTTAAGAGAAGGCGCTGATGCCCTGGAGAGTGATAAAAAGAACCAATGCTACATTTGCGGAATGGACCGAGAAGCAGTGTAAAAGCAAGGGTAAGATTTCAAGGTGCACACCAAGACAAAGCATTTTCTTTGGAATTACATTTTTTACATTCTTGTCTTGGAAGGGAAAGATTAAACTGACTATACAGGACTCTAATACTATATTAAACTGCAGTATAATTTGCCTGACGAGGAAATGTAAGTGCGGTGGATTCCCAATAAAGGACAGTCAGAATTTGACGTGCAGGCTTAGGCATAATCTCTCAGTTCGGATCTCAAACTCAATATAGAAAATACAACTGGCAAGGTTTAAACCCTTTAAAATTCTATTAATGAGTTTAAAAAAATTGCGAAAGACTACTTGCTTTGATTGCCGTCTAATCAGCCAACTAATAATAATAATAATTATATTACTCATAAATCAAGTTTTTTTAAACATATTTTTGCTGCTTATTAAATGATGGAAAAAGTTGAATTGATTTCACAGTATCCGCTTGGAGTTAATACAGATACAGTCTATCTTTAAGTCTCGACTGCTTTTGAACTAATTTTTTTGAAGGTCAAGTTTACCATCAACATATTAATTCCATATCAGTTTTTGAAAAACGATTAGACTGGGGATATTAAATTTATTAAAAATTGAACGACATCTTTTGGCATCATGATTTTAAAAAATGAATTAAAGCTGATAAATATATGAATAAAATGACCAATTGATTGAATTCCTTACGAAAATGAACCAAACCAATG
>Ga0302185_10001688_pt1 | contig 15239 bp, 12 predicted proteins | sample II_Bog_E1_1_FD_200231 | JGI IMG/M metagenome (GOLD analysis project Ga0302185, IMG submission 200231) | Peat permafrost microbial communities from Stordalen Mire near Abisko, Sweden - II_Bog_E1_2 | ecosystem: Environmental > Terrestrial > Soil > Wetlands > Peat | place: Sweden: Abisko... | reverse complement strand
CCTGAAACTTCAGGAGATTGATACTGTAGTATACCTTGAATTTATCCGTAAGGCCGTAAAGCATTTGCCCGGCGTTATAGAAAAACCATCCTATAGCACCCCCGGCTTTTTTGCCGGCAAAAAGCTATTCGCGAGGATGAAAGAAGACGGAGAAACCCTGGTAGTGCAAACCTATGACCGGGAAAAATGGATGGAAAATGATCCGCTAACTTTTTTTATTACCGATCATTACCGCAATTATGACTATATGTTGGTCGCCCTTAAAACGGTATCGCCGGAAGATTTAACTAAGCTGCTGACCATCGCCTGGTGTAACCAGGCCACTAATAAATTGATAAAAGAATACGAGGAATTGGGATATACAAAACCATTTTAAGTAAAAGCTAAAAGAGGAATGCACCAAGCCGAAAGCCGTATCCCGATTTATGTGAAATAAATTATTAGACTAATATACCATGATTACATCGACCGATAACGCAGAACACTATACCTGGGGTGCAAATTGCGACGGCTGGCATTTATTGCGATCAGACCGCTTAACCGTAATAGAGGAGCGCATGCCACCAGGAACAAGCGAGCAAATGCATTATCACCAAAATGCCCAGCAGGTATTTTACGTTCTATCTGGCATAGCAACCTTCGAAATTGAGGGTGAATTGAAATCTGTTAACGCACGTCAATCCGTTCATATCCCGAAAGGCGTCAAACACTGCATTCTTAATAACAACGATGAGGACCTGCACTTTTTGGTAATATCTGAACCAAAATCGCATGGGGACCGGGTAAATATTTAATGGTTTGGACTCGTTTAACTAACGAGGATTTTCACATTTGCTTAGACTAAATTACCTCTGTTAAAACTTTTTTCACTTTTTGGATATTATATCCCCTAAAAACAAATTATGAAAAAAATATGGATCCCATTCGTTGTGTTATTGATGCTGTGCTTTAGCGGTTGCACAGTAATTGCCGGCATTTTTAAGGCTGGTTTCGCTGTTGGTATTATTGCAGTAATTATTGTTATCGCCCTCATTATCTGGATTGCTTCTTTATTCAGGGGCAAAAACTAACCTTACAGCCTCACCTAAATCCCTGTCCTGCGGTTGCCAGGGATTTAGGAATAAATTTGGAAGTTTACTTAGGGCCTTTAATATTACTGCTGTGCTATTGTTGTACTGAAATGGTAAACACCCGATCCAACATTTAAAACTACAAATCCGCTTACCGGGTCGGCAACTTTAATACCGGGTTCCGTGGCAACCTGTTTACCGCTTTCTAAGATTGCGTCGGTGCTGCTTCCTGGCACGTAAATGGTGGCGGTAGTATTGGCAGGTATCTCTACATCAAGCGTAAGGTTGCCGCCATCCACTTTCCAGCCGGAGCTTATTTTCCCATAGTTGGTTTCATAGTTTGCTGTCGCGCTTTGTAAAAATCTGCCGTTTACCGTTGGCTTTATTACAAGCTGCTTATAGCCTGGTGCATCTTCTTTAGTATCAATACCTGCTATTACCCGGTACATCCAATCGCCAATAGCACCGTAAGCGTAATGGTTATAAGAATTCATAGTCGGTGTTTCAAATGTGCCGTCGGGTTTTATGCCGTCCCATCTTTCCCAAACGGTTGTCGCCCCCATTTTTACCGGGTATAACCAGGATGGATAAGTATCCTGCAATAACAGCCGGTAGGCGATATTGGCGTAACCAAAACGGCTCAGCACGTGGCAAAGGTAGGGTGTCCCTAAAAACCCGGTAGTTAAATGCATGTCGTAGCGGTTTATATTACTAACCAACCTGTCGGCGGCTTGCTGCCTTAAATTTGCGGGGAGCATATCAAATTCAAGGGCTAATACGTAGGCTGTCTGCGTGTCGGAAGATATTAAGCCGTTTGGTGTTACGTATTCATTTAAATAAGCGGATTTAATTTTAGCGAGCAAGGTAGTATAATAAGTTTCATCGTCGCCTTTGCCTAATACCCTGGCAGCGTTTATAAGCAGCTGTGTAGAATAAGCATAAAAACACTGGGCAATTAAATACTTGTTGGTGATGGCCGAACTGCCATCCGTATCATCATTTACGCTGTAAAACAACCAGTCGCCGAAATGGAAGCCCCTGTTCCACAAGTTGTTGTTACTGCGCTGCTGCATAAAGTTTACCCAGGCCTTCATGCTGTTGTACTGATCTTCCAATATCCTTTTATCGCCATAGGCCAAATACATATTCCATGGAATAATGGTTGCCACATCTGCCCATCCGGTACTTCCGCCGGGGCCATCCGTAGCTTTTCCGATTACATTTGGTATTACAAACGGTACACTGCCGCTGGGATACTGATCTGCCGCCACGTCTTTTAGCCATTTCTCAAAAAAGTTGTGCACGTTCATATTAAACGATGCCGTACGCGAAAACACCTGGGCATCACCGGTCCAGCCTAAACGCTCGTCGCGCTGCGGGCAATCTGTTGGAATATCAAGGAAATTCCCTTTTTGTCCCCATTGTATGTTATGCTGTAATTGGTTGATGAGCGCGTTCGAACAGGAGAAAGTGCCGGTCGGCTTCATATCCGAGTAAAGGGCTATAGCGGTAAAGTTTTCGGGCTTTAAATCACCGGGGTACCCCTCCACTTTTATAAACCTGAAACCTTGCCAGGTGAATTGCGGTTCAAATGTTTCTTCGCTGCCGCCTTTTAGTATATAGGTATCCTGCGATCTTGCAGTTCGCAAATTATCAGTATAAAAATTACCTGCCTTGTCAATTACTTCGGCGTGCGAGAGGGTAATTTTATCGCCCTCATGCCCGGTTACTTTCATCTGCACCCAACCTACCAGGTTTTGTCCAAAGTCAATTACTTTTTCACCTTTCGGAGTTGTAAATATTTTAACCGGTTTAAAGGTTTCATGCTTCCGTACCGGTTCATTAACGGTGGCCACCAATATATCTTTGGGCAATTCTTCGATCTTAACGCCAGACCAGTTTTTATCATCGAAATTCGTAGTCGACCAATCTTTTTGCTGCATCCGGTCATCTATGGTGGCGCCGTAATAAATCTCTGCAAACCGTACCGGGCCGGTTGAAGATTTCCAGCTATCGTCGGATATGATGGTTTCATTAGAACCATCAGTATAGGTAACATCTAATTGTAATAACAACGAAATGTCTTTTCCATACAGGTTTGGTTTAGGATCGTAGCCGAAATACCCGCGGTACCAGCCATTTCCAAGTTCGGCGCCTATTGCATTTGCGCCAGTTTGTACTAACGCAGTAACATCATAAGCCTGGTATTGCAGTCGTTTGTTATAGCTTGTCCATCCGGGGGTTAAGTATGCGTCACCAACCCGGTGCCCGTTAATTTGCGCTTCATATAAACCATGAGCTGTGATATAGGCTGTGGCAGAAAATACTTTTTTGGCAAGTGTGAAGTTTTTGCGAAGCAATGGACTTGGCCGCGTTACCGAATCCTCCACATAACCGGGCGTTATCCATTTCGCTTTCCAGTCGTCGGGGGTTAACAGCCCCATTTGGAAGGTGGCAGGTACGCTCCATTCCGAAGCTTTCCCGGTATTGTCCCAAACCCTTACCTGCCAGTAATATTTTTGACCCGCTGTCAATTTCTCACCCTTGTAAGGGACATAAACAGACTGATCCGAGATTATTTTTCCCGGGGCCCAAACAGAAGTTTTTCCCTTTTTCAACGCTTTATAGGTGCTGACTTTTATTTCATAGGCGGTTTGCATTACCGATCGTTTATCGCCTGCCGACAGCTGCCAGCTAAACCGGGGCGCCAAAGCATCGATACTGATCGGATTAACCTGATTTTCGGTTACTACATGACCGACTGTTACTTGTGCGAAACAAACTCCGCCTGTAAACATTGCAAAGAAAAATATAATGAACTTTCTCATCTGAAAAAAATGAATGCTAATTGGTATGGCAAGATAGTAAATTGGCAATCGTAAAATTCCCTGACAAGTTAATTTTGTTAAATATTTGAGATAATTTATTTGCAACTTTATTATTACAGAAATTTAACCCCTGCTTTATACCATTCTTCAACCAATTAACCATAAACATTTATTGATAAACTTATGAAAAAAGTCTACATCCAGTTAACAATTTGCCTGTGGATAATCCGGGTTGTTGTTATTGCGCAGCCCTATGCCAAATGGACAAACAATGAGTTGAAACTAAATAATGGTCTCGTGGAACGAACCATAAAACTGCCGGCTGAAAAAGGGAATTTTGTCACTACAATATATAAACCTGTTGAGGGCGATTTTAAATACTTTGAAGCGGTGAACACGGATTTTCAATTTGAAATAAACAATATTATTTATTCGGGTAAAGGGACCTGGCATTTGAAGGGTGTAACAAAATATGCTGATTCACGGTCTGGCGATGGTGCGGCGGTTATCCTTTTAAGTGATGACAACAAGATAGAAATAACTGTACAATTTTTACTTTATCCGGGATCGCCGGCTATCCGAAAAAATTTATTGATAAAAAACCTCACAAAGGAAACTGTAAAATTGGAGTCGCCAGACATTGAAAAGTTTAATATAACGGGCTATTGGGCATCCACATTTAGCTGGGTTTGTCATGATTACGGGCGAAGACGTTCCATTGGCCCGTATGATGGCAACATGCAGGACGCGCTGCTGACAGTGCATAACAGCGATTGGCAGCAGGGGATTGTTATAGGTAACGAGGCTTCGGGTGTTATTAAACATACATCTATATTTTGGGACGCGCTTACAATCTGTACGGGGCTTACCCACAAAGATGCCCGTTTTCCCTTCAGGAAGTACATCGGACCGGGCGAAACCTTTGCAACGCCACAAGTATTTACCATGGTTTACAATAACCACAAAGACCCTGATGAAATACTGAATACGGCTGTCCCGGAATTTGTGAGGAAGTTTTTGGGTACCCGCGTTTCGCAACTTGAGCAAAAGCCAACTTTTGTTTACAATACCTGGGAGCCCTTTAACAACAATATTAATGAAAAACTGGTAATGGAACTGGCAAAATCGGCGGCCGCCGCCGGGATGAAAGAATTTATAATTGATGATGGTTGGCAGGATAGCTACGGTGATTGGGGAATTGATAAAAAGAAATTTCCAAATGGCCTAAAACCTGTGTTCGATTATATAAAATCATTGGGAATGAAGCCCGGTTTGTGGATAAGCATTGGCAGCGCGTCACATGAAAGCAAGGTTTTTAAAGAACATCCTGAATGGTTTGTGCGCGATAAAAACGGGCAACTCACTTCTTTACAGTCAGACGGTGACACAGAAAGGTACACCGCGTGTTTTTCCACCGGCTGGTATGATTATATCAAAAAAATTCTGTTGAAACTTTCGCTTGATTACGGACTGGAGTACATGAAACTCGATTTCGCCGTGGTTACCAGTCCGTACCGTTTCGATCATACCGCATCGGGGTGCTATGCAACAGATCATCCGGGCCATAAAGATCATAATGAATCTTTATACACTAATTACGAACAGGTGTGGAAACTTTTCGATGAACTTCATGCTGCGAAACCTACCCTTTTTATCGATTGCACATTTGAAGCTACCGGCGGCTTACAGCTGATTGACTATGCCATGCTGAAACACGCCGAAGGCAACTGGTTGTCAAATTATAATGGCCCCGGAGAAAAAATTGACCTGCGCATCCGGAATATGGCCTGGTGGCGCTCTCCCGCAATACCGTCCACCGCTCTGGTTATCGGAAACCCCGAAATGCAGGATAGTTCCTGGGTGCTGCATATAAAATCCCTGGCAGGCGCTTTGCCCATCATGTTAGGTGATCCAAGGAAACTGTCATCAGCCGACCTCGAAAAGTACAGGGGTTTTGCTGACTGGCTGCAGTTAATGGAAAAACGCTACCAGGTTATGAATTACCGGCAGGACCTGCAGGGATTTGGCGAGCCAACGGAAGGGATGTGGGATGGTTTTCAGCGAATTAATACTGACAGAAAACAGGGCGGTATTATCGGCATTTTCAGGCAAGGCGCGGTGGAAACAAAACGCGTCGTCACTATAAATTATCTCGACCAATCCGCTTTCTACCAGGTTAAACAAATGGACGGACAGATCATTGCCGTTAAAACAGGAAAAGCGCTATCGGAAAACGGTATTGAAATTGAGATAAAAAAGCTATATGACGGTGAACTATATGAAGTCCGTTTACAAAAATAAACCATAAAACGGCGATTTATCATGCTATATTTTTATACCGCTCTTTCAGTAAATCCTTCATAAAAACATTGATATCCCATTGATTTGCAACCGGCATTTTGGTATAGGGCAACGCCGGCATATATGGGGCAGGGCCAAATTCGGGCGTAATAGTTAGCATTTCGGCGCCGCTGTTTCGTCGGTATTCTACAATTGCATCCCACCATTTCAAATGGGCGGCTAATTCAGCTGACCATTCTTCGGCCCTTGGATCTGATACCTGCGCAGATTCTGCATGGCCAACCCTGGAATGAATATGGACTGTATGGCTGATCGCAACATTAACCGCTTCTTCCTGCTGTTCAAGCAGGCTTTCCGACACGTTGCACCAGTGGGAAAAATCGGCAGTGATACTTATACCGGGATTGGCAATCAATAAGACTTTCGAAGCATGTGCAGCGAACAATGCTTTATTGCGGTGAGTTTCATGGGCGATCAGTACTCCTGTTTGGTTTGTAATTTCAGTTGCCACCTGAAAAAGTTCCTTATTCTGTTCCCCAGTAAAGTAATCCTTGCCTGTTTGCGAATCAATTAACAATGGGTTTAAAGCGGTAAGGTTTTCCAGGTGTTTTATGAAGTTTTCTTTATGCAGGCCAAAATCTTTTTCGAACGACTGATAATATTGGCCGATCAGCAATAAATCATATTTTTTTAAAGCATCCGTTATTTCTTTTTTTTCAACTTCTTCAAAAGAAAACGGTGTTTCAAAGCCGTCGAAACCCGCTTCTTTTACTTTTGCTCCGAACTGGTTCCAGGTCAAATTTTCGGAACCCCACTTTGGACAAAAAAATTTGATTTGCATATGAATTGATATTTGGTTGAACGATGTTTTGCGATATTTAAATGTATATGTTTTGCACCAATAAAACATCCCTAAATAAAAAAGAGATGCCTAAAAAATGCAACTCTTTTTACAACAGAAATATCGCGAATCTTATTTATGATTTAGCATCGAAGCTGCCGCTTCATCTAAAAACCACGCTATTTCTCCAACAATCGGCTCAATTAACTGGGCCGGGTATTCTTCTATGTCCTCATCGTCTTCCAACACATGATGAACCGCGATGGCTTTACCGTCACCATAAACCAAAAACGCTATGTGAGCGGCTTCGTTAATTAACGGTGCATTCAGGGTGATACGATAAATCTGCTTGTCCTTTAAAAATACTTCCTTAACGCCCGGTATACGGTCATGCAAAACTGGCGTGTGCGGAAAAAGGGAAGCGGTATGCGAATTATCGCCCAGGCCCAGCAATACCAGGTCAAACCTTAATTCATTTTCGTCAAAAAACTGAACAATTTCCTCTTCGTATTTTTCTGCTGCTTCCTTTGGGGAAAGACTGGTATCCACAGGAAATATATGTGATGTTAAAATATTTAAAGGATCAAAAAGTGCCTTTTTAGCCATCAGGTAGTTGCTGTCAGGATGGGTTTGTGGCACATCCCTTTCATCGCCAAAAAAGAAATAAACTTTATCCCAGTCCAGCTTATTTTCATAAGACGAAGCCAGCAATTCATACAATTTTTTCGGGGAGTTCCCGCCTGATAACGCAACGGAAAATTTTCCCTGTTCCGCGATTGCTTCGCCGGCTATTTTTACAAAGTAGGCTGCCAAGGCTGCCAGCACTTCGTCTTCATTATCAAAAATATTAAGTTTCATGTTAGAGATTGGAGATTAGAGGTTGGTGATTAGAGGTTGGTGATTAAAGATTGGGAGCTGGAGGTTAGAGATTGACTGATTTTACTTAACTAATCTCTGATCTTTAATCTCTAACCTCTGATTCTACCTCCAATAACAAATCACTTCTTGCCGTTATTTGGTAATGAAAACCAATGATAACCATCGCGGGCTATAAGCGCTTCCGCAACCTCCGGTCCCCATGAATCAGCCGAATAATTAGGGAAGTTCAAGCTCTTTTTGCCCTGCCATGTATTTAAAATCGGCATAATCAATTCCCAGGCTGCTTCTACCTGGTCGCCGCGCATAAATAAGGTTTGGTCGCCGAGCATGGTATCCAGTAAAAGGGTTTCATAAGCTTCCGGCGCCTGGCTGTTATAGGTGCCTTTATAATCAAAAACCATATCAATTGTATTTAATACCATGTCGAGCCCCGGACGTTTTGCCTGAAGCTGTAAACGGATACTCATTTCCGGCTGTATGCTTATAATCAGCCTGTTTTGCTGCCAGCTTTCTGTCGCTTCTGCCGGGAACACCAGGTGGGGCACATCCTTGAACTGGATGGATATTACCGAAGCTGTCTGGTGCATACGTTTACCGGTGCGCATATAAAACGGCACACCATGCCAGCGCCAGTTATCAACAAAGAATTTTATGGCGGCAAACGTTTCAGTATTTGAATCCGGGTTTACCTTCGGCTCTTCACGGTATCCAGGTACTTCCTTACCCTGCATCCAGCCCCTTTCATATTGTCCCCTAACTGCCGACAAACGCACATCTTCGGGAGTAAATTTGCGCATGGCGCGTAATACATCAACTTTGCGGTTGCGTACCTCATCAGCATTAAAACTAATCGGCGTTTCCATTGCCACAAAGCAAAGCAATTGCAGCAAATGGTTTTGTATCATATCGCGTAAAGCGCCAGCCCCATCGTAATAATCACCGCGTTCTTCAACACCTAATTGCTCGGTAACAGATATTTGCACATGCTCAATATAGTTGCGGTTCCAAATAGGTTCTAAAATGGAGTTTGCGAAACGGAATGCCATGATATTCTGAACCGTCTCTTTACCCAGATAATGGTCTATGCGATAAATCTGGCATTCATCAAAAATACCTGAAAGCAATTTATTCAGTTCCCTGGCCGAATCAAGATCGTGGCCGAAAGGTTTTTCAATTACAATTCTTATTCGCTTAGGGTCTTCGGCCAGTTTGGCTTTCGCGATATTTGAGGCTATTATGGGGAAAAAATTAGGAGATACAGCAAGGTAATAGATCACATTCGCTTTTGTTTTCCATTCGGCATTATGCTGATCTACCCGTTTTCCAAATTCCTTGTACGATTCAGCATTCTTTATGTCTGAAGCCTGGTAAAATATATTTTTTGAAAATTCCTCCCATTTTTCTTTTACAGCCACACCGCTGCGCGAAAACTTGTTGATGTCACTTAACAGGTTTTCCCTAAACTCGTCATCGGAAAGCGGAGTTCTACCGGTTCCGATAATGGAGAACTTTTCAGGTAACCATCCGTCGAGGAATAAGTTATATAGCGCCGGTGCAAGTTTACGCGAGGCCAGGTCGCCGGTACCTCCAAAAATAACAAAAACGGTTGGTTGTGTTTTTATCGTTGTGTTCATGATTTACTTCTATAGGTATTTGATATTTAGTGTTATAAAGTTAATGGGTTGCCAATTTATTGACCAATTCGTCAAGTATTAGTTTAGCCCAAATAGGCGCATTTGAATCAATAAATGAATCGTTGTTGTTTTTAATCGTTAATAGTGGAATTGGGAACGAAGGACTGCTCTGTAACGAAGAATAAATTATTTGCTGATTATCAAACCTGTTAAAATACTTTTTAAGGTTCACCAAGCCCTGCTCGAAATTATATTTCATACTTTCGATGTCAACAAAGTGACCTTTTTGGGCAATCCTTAAACTTACCCGTTCAATTGAGGTTTCTATATCTGGCAATAACATATAGATCAAATTGGTTGTATATCCTTTATTTTTGAAAAAGTCGCACCTGTTTACCAAAAAGTCATTTCTTAAATTAGTTTCAACTGTTAAATCTCTTTTCCCTTCAACGGCAACGTCTTCTACTTCCCAATAGGCTGAAGTTAACATCATCTCTATACTTTCATCCGGGATGTCAGGATATTGTTTTTCTTTTATTGCTTTAACTATATCAGCATCAAAAATTACAGCGCCTGAAGAAGAAAAAATTCTTGAATAAGTACTTTTACCAGCTCCGTTGGCCCTGCGATTATGGTATAATCAGGCATTAAAAGTCTTTAAAACCTCGTGTTTACCAGCCTGATTGCCCAATCTTATTAACTCTTTGTGACCATCTTTAAATTCCCTGATAAACATACCAGGCTCTACAAATAGTTCGTTTTTGTAAGAGATCCATGCGCCATTGTCCAATGCAGTTTGGGCAGCTTTAAGCGCTACAGGTTTTACGAACTCCTCAAACTCCCTGGCATCCATTTCAAAAATTGATTTCTTTGCTGTTACTGTTGACATATTCACAAATATAAAATATTAATTAACACGATGTTTCTCCATTAATCGTTATGCTTTTCAACCCATTGCGTATGGAAAACACCTTCTTTCCCTATCAGTTCATAAGTATGCGCACCAAAGTAATCGCGTTGGGCCTGGGTAAGGTTTGACGGCATGCGCTTACTCCGGAAAGTATCGAAATAGCTTAACGATGCAGCGTAAGCAGGTGCTGCTATGCCCGCGGCTATAGTTTTTGATAAGACCGTTCTTGCTCCGGGTACTGATGCTTTAACCAACTCTTCAACATTTTTATCCAGCAGTAAATGAGCAAGTCCGGCATCCTTTTGGTAGGCCTTAAAAATGTCATTCAAAAACTCCGACCTGATGATACAGCCACCTCTCCAGATCTTTGCAATTTCACCCAGTTTCAGATCATATTTATATTCTTCGGAAGCCTTTGCCAATAAATGCATCCCCTGGGCATAGCTGATGATCGTATTAAAATAAAAAGCCTGCTCCAGTTCAATTAAAAACTCAACTTTGTTAACATCAAGGTGAATCTCTTCTGTACTGTATAAACCTGCAGCCTCAACCCGCAACTGTTTATATTTCGACAAATCACGCATGGATACTGCGGTGTCGATTGTCGGAATAGGGGCCTGCAGGTCCATAGCAACCTGTGATGTCCATTTGCCGGTACCTTTAGCTTTCGCCTCGTCCTTAATATCATCAAGCAATAAATGATCGGCGCCGGGAGCTTTATAGGCGAAAATATCTTTGGTGATTTCCAGTAAAAAAGATTTTAATCTGCCTTCGTTCCACTCGGCGAAAATTTCACGAATGGCTTCATTATCGAGCTTTAAGCCTTTTTTAAGTATTTCGTAAGTTTCTGCAATCAATTGCATAATACCATACTCAATGCCGTTATGCACCATTTTAACAAAATGCCCCGACGCACCGGGCCCTATGTAGGTTACGCAGGGAGCACCATCGACTTTGGCAGCGATTGATTCGAGAATTGGCTTCATTACGTTGTAGGCTTCTTTGTCGCCGCCGGGCATCATGCTCGGTCCTTTGCGCGCGCCTTCTTCTCCACCTGATATTCCCATTCCAAAAAAATGGAACCCTTTTGCTTCGAGTTCTTCAACACGGCGGTTGGTGTCGGTAAAATGCGAATTACCGCCATCTATTAAAATATCGCCTTTGTCAAGTAAAGGGAGCAGTTCAGCAATAACGTCATCAACAATTTTACCGGCTGGCACCAGCATCATAATGGCTTTCGGGCTTTTTAAGCTGAAAGTAAACGCTTTTACATCGCTAAAGCCTTTTAAATTATGATGCGTGCTTTCTTTTTCCAATAATTCACCTTTTGAGGCATCGGTATCAAAACCCACCCCACGGACGCCATGATCGCCCATATTTAACAGTAGGTTACGGCCCATGGTGCCAAGGCCGATCATCCCGAAATCGTATTTATCTGGTATATTGCTCATTTTAGATTTGGTTGGTGTTCTTTTTTTAAATCTTCCAATATTTTTCTTGTCGTCTCGAAGTCAGTATGATGAAAAGAACGGATACCCAGTTGTTTTGCGGCATTAACAAACATGGGCCGGTCGTCAAAATAAACACATTGACTGGGCTGCGCCATTGCTACGCCCATAGCAAGATTAAAGATGCGGGGATCAGGTTTACGCATTTTTACCTCACATGAGGATATGAAAGCGTCAAAACATTCATGCAGCTTAAACTTCTTGACACGATAATCATTCAATTCCTTACCTTCATTATTGATGGAAATGACCCTGAAACCACAGTCCTTCTTCCATTCCTTAAGCCATTTCAACGTATCCGGAAGTTCTGTGCTTTGCCTGAACATAAATTCTTTAAAGTCCTCCCTTGTAAAATCCCGGGGGTGGTTAAATACGATTGTATCCAAATATTCATCCAGAGAGATACTTCCAATTTCATATACATTGAAAATAAATGTATGAAGTGCGTTTACTTCATCGTAATCAAGCCCAAACTTTTCGGCCGCCTCCTTACGGGCTTCGTGCCCCCAGCCGTTACTGAGCAGCACCCCGCCGACATCAAAAAACAGAATTTTTATTGACGTTGCTTCCAATTTATTATACCTTGCTTTTTTGTTCTTCAATCGCTTTCAACAATTTTTCGAAAGGTTTATTGAACTTATCAATGCCTTCATCTTCTAATTGCTGTGTAATGGCATCTATGTCAATGCCATTGTTTTTCAACCTGTTTAAGGTTTGCGTAGCTTTGTCCAAACCATCCTCCAATGTGTCTGCAGCTATACCATGATCGCGGAATGCGACGATCGTTTCTAAAGGCACGGTGTCCACGGTATCCGCCCCTATTAATGCTTCAACATATTTGGTATCTTTAAATGCAGGATTCTTGCTGCTGGTGCTTGCCCAAAGCAAACGTTGCGGTTTGGCACCGTTTTCAGCAAGTTTTTGCCAGCGGGCGCCGCTGAATACGTTTTTATAGATTTCGTAAGCTTTTTTTGCTGATGCGATGGCAACTTCGCCCTTTAGGTCGCCCAGGCCTTTTTCGTCGAGCAACGGGTCAACCAATACATCAATCCGGCTTAAAAAGAAACTTGCTACAGATGATATATGGTCAATTGGTTCGCCTTTGGCCAGCCTGTCTTCCAAACCGGCTATATATGCTTCTGTTACTTCTTCATATCTTGGTAATCCAAACAGCAGGGTCACATTTATGTTTAACCCGGCAGCAATAGATTTCCTGATGGCTGACAAACCCGGTTTTGTTCCGGGGATTTTGATCATCACATTCTTGCGGTCAACGGCTTTCCATAGTTCAAGGGCTTGTTTTGTTGTGCCATCATCGTCGAGCGCCAAAAATGGCGATACCTCTAAACTTACATATCCATCTCCACCATTTGATTCATCATAAAGCGGTTTAAAAATATCGGTAGCATGTTTAATATCACTTATAGCAAGTTTGAAGAATAATTGTTCATCACTTATTTCTTCTTCAGAATGCGTGCGGATATCTGCATCATAATCTGAACTGCTGGTAATGGCTTTTTCAAATATTGCAGGATTTGATGTAACCCCTCTCACGCCATCCTCATCGATCAGTTTCTTTAAATTTCCCGATTTTATGATTTCCCGATCGATAAAATCCAGCCAGATACTTTGGCCAAAGCTGTGTATTTGTTTTACTCTGTTAGTTCCCATGTTGTGATTAAATATTTAAAATTAATTAATTCAATTAACGTTTGCAATCAATATTATCCGTTTACCAGGCGTTCCTACGGAACGCGCATATTGTAGTTCTTTTTTTCTACCGACGAGACGTCCCTCCGGGACGTTTCCTTAAAAATGTAAAAATGTCAAAATCGTCTTTCATTTTTCTGCCGATCAGACATCCCTACGGAACGCTTTTCCAAATATGTAAAAATGTCCCATAGGGACATCTGGTCGGTAGCAAATGCCGAAAAGCTTTTTTACGTTCCGTTAGGAATGTATCGTGACTAACCGAAAATGATTTGCCCTTTTTTATTCTGTGACCGTTAACGGCTCAATAAGCGTACCATTTATTGTCACCGAATATTCCTTTTTAACTACTTTAAGCGACTAAAACCTCCACATTATATTTTATAAAAAGCCCGCTTTCTATTACACCGGTAATGCTTTTTATTTTAAATTCCAGGTCGTCATCAATTTCATAAAACCGGGCGTCCACTATTAAATTCCCGTTTTCAGTGATAACGGGGCCGTCCTTCCCTTTAGCAGGCCTTAAAGAAAGACTTTCGACGCCAATTTTTTCCAGTTCCTTTTCCACATGAAGCAACGCTAAGGGGAAAACCTCTATCGGAACCGGAAAGTTTGTCCCTAATTTATCGACCAGTTTGCTATCGTCAATTATAATATAGTTTACCGGGCTGGTGCTGATCAATAACTTTTCCTTAAACATCGCCCCCCCCCTGCCTTTAATTAAATTATGGTTAGGGTCAACTTCATCTGCACCATCGAATAACCAGTCGGGCCGGCTTTCGAAAATGCTGTTTAAAGGGATACCAAGCTTGGTACAGACCATGCCAATTTCAATGGAAGTTGGTATAGCTTTGATATTTAACTTTTCCTCTTTAATTCTTTTGGCTATAGCCAGCAAAGCCATATAAGACGTTGAGCCTGAACCCACGCCAATCACGTCGCCATCTTTCACCATCGCGGCAATTTTATCAGCGACTTTTTGTTTCGCCTCCTTATTGATGATAGTACCAGACCAAGGCAGGTTTTCGATTAAATTACTTTGCCAGTTCAATTTTATTTTCCCTTTTGTTCGTTTTTTAATAATTGCAAAAGATTAGTATTAGCTAACTCCGCAGGATAGAGAAAATTTGTTATTGCCCATTTGCCTGCCTCTTTTACTACTTCTACTGTAACCTCTACCGGCGCTGCAAGTACAGCCCCTTTGGGTTGTCCACTTTTAACGTCATGAACATCTACTAAAAATTTATTCCCCAGTTGCTTTACATTCCCAGTTTGATAGCCTACTCCGTAATCCTGCCCAGCCATAAAAGGATCAAAATCTAATCCAATATCGCCATCCTTCGTTGGCGTATTATAGTAGTTTTCTAAAGCTTTTCGCAGGTCCTGACCAAAAAAGTCCTTGCCGTGTTTCATTATTATTTGCTGATCGGAAAGTTGATTTTTCGTTTTTGGATAATCCGTTTTGAATAAAACAAAAGACCAATCATAAAATTTTTGAACAAACATACGTGCACTCTCCTTATCATCAACCGTAGATTGAGCTTTTGCCTTAAAGAAA